>ERZ724524.135-NODE-135-length-45886-cov-32.831555_pt1 | contig 45886 bp, 30 predicted proteins | sample MGYA00376057_ERZ724524 | MGnify/ENA primary metagenome ERZ724524 (study PRJEB28724, sample SAMN07190888) | wastewater metagenome | isolation source: influent of sewage treatment plant in Hong Hong | place: USA: Christiansburg, Virginia | collected 2016-03-01 ...
CAACAACATTTAAATTTCTAAAAAGTTCTGCTCCTAATTTGTTTTTAGGTAACATCCCTTTCACTGCTTTTTCAACTAATAACGCTGGGTTTTTAGATTGCAAAACTTTAGCAGTTAAAGTTCTTTGTCCTCCTGGGTAACCTGTATGACGCATGTAAATTTTGTCATCCATTTTGTTTCCTGTAAGGTTAATTTTCTCTGCGTTGATAACAATTACGTTATCTCCACAGTCCACGTGTGGTGTATAACTTGGCTTGTACTTACCTCTCAAAATCATAGCGACTTTTGAAGCAAGACGTCCTAAGTTATGACCGTCTGCATCTACAACGATCCATTCTTTAGTAGAATTGGCTTTTGTTGTTGAGATTGTCTTGTAGCTTAATGCGTTCACAATAATATATTTTAATTAAACATTCCATCCCCAATAAAGGGGTTGCAAAAGTACAATTAATTATTTTAAATACAAATACCTCAAATGATTATTTTTTGTTGCTTTCTATGTTGATAATCAATTGTATATTCTTTTAGTTGATTTCTCACTTATTGATTTTGTGTCACCTACCGGTAAAAATATAAACCCTTGAATTTCTTTTTTTTGCGAAAAATCAGGTGGTTTTAGTATATATAAAATAAATATAATCACTATCTTCGCTTGTTTAATGCATATAATTTAAAATTATTCATTATTTTTACTTCATTCAAATTTCGAACTACATTTCTATCATATGAAAGCAAAAGCAACCCTTAAACAAATTGCCAAAGAACTCAATGTTTCGGTTTCTACAGTGTCCAAAGCATTAAATGATAGCCCAGAGATAAGCGAACAAACTAAAATTAAAATTAAAGAGTACGCTAAACTTAAAAACTATAAGCCCAATGTTATTGGTTTGAATTTGAAAAACCGTAAAACAAAAACAATCGGTGTTATTATCCCTAACATTTTAAATTCCTTTTTTGCTAAAGTGTTTAGTGGTATTGAGAAAGTTGCTGATGAAAATGGATACAATGTAATTATGTGTATTTCTAATGAATCGTTAGAAAAAGAAGCCCATACTTTAGAAATGTTAAGTAATGGTACAATTGATGGGTTTGTTTTATCCATTTCTGAAGAAGCACAAAAGCAACACGAATACAATCACTTTAAAGAAATTATTAGTGAAGGAACTCCAATAGTTCTGTTTGATAGAACCACAGACGAGTTGGATTGTGATAAAGTGATTGTTGATGACTTTGATTCTGCTTTAGATTCTACCCAATATTTAATTGATTCAGGGTGTAAAAATATCGCTCTTATTTCTACTATTGACAATTTGAGTATTGGTAAATTGCGTTTAGAGGGGTATTTGCAAGCTTTGAAAAACAATAATTTACCTATCAATGAGAATATCATTTTGAGAACCGATTCTAGTGAAGGACTTAATGAAAAAGTTGAAGCGATTTATGCCAATAATACTATTGACGGTGTTTTTGCTTTAGCTGAAGATGAATCCGTTGCTGCTTTGAAGTTTGGTTTGAAGAAAGGATTGCGAATTCCTGAGGAGTTGTCGATTATTGGTTTTGCTGATGGAATTCTAGCTTCAAGACGTTTGTCTCCAAGTTTGACCACAGTAAGTCAGCATGGTGTTGAAATTGGTGAAGTAGCCGCTCAATTATTAATTGATCGTCTAGAATCTAAAGAAGAGCATTTGCCATATCAAACCAAAGTAATTAAAACTAAGTTGAAAGAAAGAGAATCTACTCGATTAAACTAATCTCTTAAAATCATAGAAAAAAGGCTCGTAACAAAATAGTTGCGAGCCTTTTTTTATTCTAATGCGCTTCCAGCCAATTTTTTCCCAATCCAATTTCAACATCCAATGGAACTGCCATTTTGAAGGCATTCTCCATTTCGTGTTTGATTATGGGTTGTATTTTTTCGAGTTCAGAATGGTGAACATCAAAAACCAATTCGTCATGAACTTGTAATAACATTTTGGACTGCCAATTTTCATCCGTGAGTTTTTTATGAATATTAATCATAGCAATTTTGATGATATCGGCTGCGGAACCTTGTATAGGTGCATTGACTGCGTTTCGTTCTGCACCACCACGAACAATGGCGTTGGCTGAATTGATGTCTTTTAAATAACGTCTTCTGCCTGAAATGGTTTCTACATAGCCGTTTTCTCTGGCAAAATCAACCTGTTCTTGTATGAATGATTTTAATCTTGGATAGGTTTTGTAATAGGCTTCAATCAAATCAGCACTTTCTTTTCTAGATAAATTGGTTTGATTGCTTAATCCAAAAGCCGATACTCCATAGATAATTCCGAAGTTCACCGTTTTAGCATGACTACGTTGTTCTTTAGTTACTTCTTCTAAAGGAACATTGAATACTTTGGCGGCCGTACTTTTATGGATGTCTTCTTTGTTTTGAAAGGCTTTAATCATATTTTCTTCCCCACACAAAGCGGCGATAATGCGTAATTCAATCTGAGAATAATCCGCAGAAAGTAGCGTGTAATTTTCATCACGTGAGATAAATGCTTTTCTGATTTGTCGTCCTCTTTCAGTACGAATAGGAATGTTTTGAAGATTGGGATTATTAGAACTCAAACGCCCAGTTGCGGCAACGGTTTGCATATAATCGGTATGTACTCGTCCTGTTTTTTTGTCGACCTGATTGGGTAAGGCATCTATGTATGTACTTTGCAGTTTTACCATTTGACGCCATTCAAGTATATCGCGAACAATTTGGTGTTCATTGGCTAAGTAAGATAAAACTTCTTCACCAGTAGCATATTGTCCTGTTTTGGTCTTCTTTTGCTTAGCACCTCCAATTTTTAGCTTATCGAATAATATATCACCTAGCTGTTTTGGGGATGCCAAATTAAATTTCTCACCCGCTGTTTCATAAATTTGCTGTTCGAAGGTATCAATTTCTTTTTGCATATCAATCGACATGTTTTTTAGGAAATCAACATCCAAATTGATACCTTCTTTTTCCATATCAGCCAATACTTGTACTAATGGAATTTCGATCTCATCAAATAACTTTTTGGTGCCCACTTTTTCTAAAATTGGTTGAAAATGCTCCTTCAATTGAAAAGTGATATCAGCATCTTCGGTGGCATATTCTTTAATCGCTTCCAACTCTACTTGACGCATCGATAATTGGTTCTTTCCTTTTTTACCAATTAAGGTTTCGATAGATTTTGGGCTGTATTTTAGATAGGTTTCAGATAAAATATCCATATTGTGTCGCATATCTGGATTAATCAAATAATGCGCAATCATGGTATCAAACAGTTTTCCTTTGACTTGAATGTTATAATTAGATAAAATTTTCAAATCATATTTCATGTTTTGGCCAATTTTCTCAATGGTTTCATTTTCGAAAAAAGGGATGAATTTTTCAATTAATTCTTTAGCTTCATCTTGATTTTCGGGAAAAGGGACGTAAAATCCTTTGCCTTTCTCCCATGAAAAAGACAAACCAACAAGCTCGGCATTCAAAGCATCGATTCCTGTCGTTTCAGTGTCAAAGCATACAGAAGTTTGTTGTAATAAATTTTGAAGTAATAATTTTACTGGAAAATCTCCTTGAATGATTTGGTAGAAATGAGGAGTGTCTTCGAGTGTTTGGTAAAACTTATTTAAACCATTTTCGTTGCTATTCTCGTCATCAGAGAATCCAAACAAATCCATTTGGTTTTCAGCGGTCTTTTTTGATGCTGTTTTTTTTGAAGCGACTGGATTCGTTTCATTTCCATCTCCATTTCCATCTATTTCGTCATATTCTTTTCCTGTGCCAAAGAGTTTATCGAATTGTGTTTTCATTTGACGGAATTCCAATTCTTGAAACAAAGCATCTGTTTTTTCTACATCTGGTTTAGATAATTCATAATCCTCTGCGTCAAAAGTAACAGGACAATCGAGTAGGATAGTGGCTAGTTTTTTAGACAAAATACCTAATTCCTTGTTTGCTTCAATTTTTTCTTTCATCGCCCCTTTAAGTTGATGCGTATTGGCCAACAAGTTTTCTAAGGTGCCATATTCAGCCAAGAATTTCTTAGCTGTTTTTTCTCCAACTCCTGGTAGTCCTGGAATATTATCCGCAGAATCTCCCATCATTCCCAAAAAGTCTATTACTTGTTCTGGTCGTTCAATTTCAAATTTGGCCAAAACCTCTGGAATTCCCCATATTTCAATATCATTCCCCATTCGAGCGGGTTTGTACATGAAAATATTTTCTGAGACCAATTGTGCAAAATCCTTATCGGGTGTAACCATAAATACTTGGTAACCTTCTTTTTCAGCTTGTTTGGCTAAGGTGCCAATAAGGTCATCGGCCTCAAAACCTGCTTTTTCAATAATTGGAATATGCATTGCCTTTAACAATTCCTGAATGTAAGGAACTGCAATTTTTATTGCTTCGGGCGTTTCGTCACGATGGGCTTTATATTCTTGATACATTTCATAACGATAATCGCTTCCTCCTTTGTCAAATGCTACTGCCAAGTGATCGGGTTTTTCTCTTCGGATAACATCCATCAAAGAGTTCATGAATCCCATAATGGCCGAGGTATCCATTCCTTTGGAGTTGATTCTAGGATTTTTGATAAAAGCATAGTAGCCACGAAAAATTAGTGCGTAGGCATCTAAAAGGAAAAGTCGTTTTTGAGTAGACATGTATTTTGTATCTAAAATTTGAAAGGGTAAAAATAAACAAAGCAATTTGATTTTGTTCATTGCATATCTTCAAACTCCTGCTTTTGTTCAAAATAATTACTTCAAGGGTTTCGAAAGTAAAATATGAGCTAGCGTTGGATATTTTTTTTCTAAAACATAAGTTAAAAATTGAGTCAGACAAGTCATTGCGATTACTTTCTTTGTTAATTTGTGCTAAATTAAAAAACACATGATTTTTCGTTTACTCGTTTTTTTACTGGTTTTTGCTATAATAGAAACCTATGCTTTTCAGGCATTCAAAACTTTGGTAAAAAATAAAACTTTTTTATGGGCATATGCAGTACTTAGTTTAGTTCTGCTGTTATACATTATTTACGGATTTACTCAGTTTGATCGTTCAGTCGGACAAACACCGTCGTCTTTAAGAACAATGGGGTTAATGTTGTTGGTTTATGTTCCGAAAATTTTGATTACTCTTATTTTGTTAGGTGAAGATGTTTTTAGAATTTTAATTGGTGTTGTTAATCATTTTGTAGATTATAATAACGAAGCAACTTTTTTGCCTTCTCGAAGAAAATTTGTGAGTCAAGTTGGTCTAGGTTTGGCGGCAATTCCATTTTTATCATTGATTTATGGGATTTTTGAAGGTAAATACAATTTTAAAGTAATCAAGCAAGCAATTTTTTTTCCTGATTTACCAGATGCTTTCGACGGATTTACTATTACTCAAATATCGGATGTGCATAGTGGGAGTTTCGATAATCCAGATAAAATTGAATATGCAATCGATTTAATCAATCAACAAAAAACGGATTTGATATTGTTTACGGGTGATATTGTTAATACACATGCAAAAGAGATGCATCCTTGGATTACTACTTTTAACAAAATCGAAAACCATCCTTTTGGGAAATATGCTGTACTAGGAAATCATGATTATGGTGAGTATGTTACTTGGAAAACTAAAGAAGAGAAAGCTAAGAATTTTGAAGCAATCAAAGAGCTTTATGGTCAAATAGGATTTAATTTGTTGCTCAATGAGCATACCTTCATTGAAAAAGAGGGACAAAAGATTGCTTTAGTTGGTGTCGAAAATTGGGGACATAATTTCAAGCAAGCGGGTGATTTGGATAAAGCTGGAGCGGGATTGACAAAGAATGATTTTAAAATTCTTATGAGTCATGATCCTAGCCACTGGGAACATGTTGTAAAAAGCGATCCGAATCATTATCATCTAACATTATCAGGGCATACACATGGCATGCAGTTTGGTATAGAAATTCCGGGTTATTTTAAGTGGAGTTTAGCACAATATGTTTATAAACAATGGGCTGGATTATACGAGAATTTAGGTAGATACGTTTATGTTAACCGCGGTTTTGGATTTCATGCCTATCCTGGGAGAGTTGGTATTATGCCAGAAATAACTGTTATTCAACTAAAAAAAGGAGATAATAGAGCATAATTAGTTAAAAATGCTATATTTGTATCGTAATATCTCATTAAAAAGTATTATAAATTAAATATTTTGGTTTTATGTCAAAATTTGGAGAACTTATAAACGCTCAAGTTCCTGTGTTAATCGATTTTTACACAGATTGGAACGAATCTTCAGTTTCGATGCATCCAGTTATTAAAGATGTGGCTGCAGCACTTGGTGATAAAGCCAAGGTAATTCGGATTGATGTTGATAAAAATCAAGAATTAGCCGAAGTTTTGCGAATCAAAGGATTACCAACTCTAATGATTTATAAAGAAGGCGTGATGATGTGGAGGCAGTCTGGTGAACTAGATGCAAATACAATCATTGGTTTGGTTCAAGAACAAATATAGTTTTTGCTCTAAAAGTTCTTTGTTTTCTTAACGAATATATTAATGGATTTATATTTGAAACGATTAGGATATGGTTTCAAATATAAATCCATTTTGTTTTAAGTGTTGTATTGCTTTTGGGAGTGTATATTTTAGATTTTTTGATGCTTTTAAACTATCATGAAAGACAATGATACTTCCTGATTTTACCGAGGAAATTACATTTTTCAAGCATTTTTCAGGAGTAATTTGTGTATCAAAATCTGCACTAAGTACGTCCCACATAATTATTTTATACCCTAGCTTTTTGAGTTGTATTGCTTGTTTTCTTTTAATACGGCCATAAGGTGGTCGAAAAAGACACGGTTTTTTGTCTTGGTGCTTTTTAATTATAGTTTCGCATTGCTTGGTGTTCTCTAAATAATTTTCATCTAGGTTTTTCCAACCATTTAAATGATTCATTGTGTGATTGCCAATAATATGACCCTCCTGAACTAAGGAATTAAATATATTGGGTTGTGCTTCAATGTTTTTTCCAATACAAAAAAAAGTTGCTTTGATGTTCTCTTTCTTTAATAATTCAAGAACCCATTCAGTTACTCCGGGGGTTGGACCATCATCAAAGGTCAAATAAATACGATTTTCTTTATTAGGAATGTCCCATATATAATTAGAGAAATACCTTTTGATAATTGCATTTGTTTTAATCCAATAAAATGACATACTCTTGTTTTTTTCTACTTTAAAGATAAAAAAAATGTAGCATAAACTAGTTATGCTACATTTATTAAAAAGTGTTTTTTGTATTATTCTTTTTCTCTTCCGAATCTTTCGAAGATACTTACGTAGGTGTTGAATTGAGCTTTGTTTTTGTTATAAAACGTTACATCGCCACTTTCTTTCATTACTAATAGTAAGCTTCTGTATCGTTCGATATCTGTAATAATATCAATAGCTAGACTTGTTTGGTCTGATGGTGTTAAAGAACTATAGTATTTTAGGTTTTCTTTGTACTTCAAGATTAATTTTGAAAGTAAGTCTTGAGCTTTAGCATTTTCACCTAAATCATAATATCCTTTAGCAAAAGGCTCAAGAAGTGAGTAATATCCAAACTGCTCTAATGGCATCTTGTTCATAGCTAATGTTATGATGTTCTTAGCTTTTTCTTTTTTGCCTTCCAAAATCAGTTGATTCATTAATCTTGACAAATAAGAACGATAGGTAATGCTGTTTTTTCTGGTTTCTGGGTCGTGATAAATAGATAAACTCTCACTATTGCCCCAATCCCATTTCATAACATTAGCATACATTTTGTCCGTGTCAATTCCGCCCATTTCAAGAGGGCTTGCGTCTTTTGGTATTTCAGTTTTGATAGGAACTAGTTTGTAAGTCATTCCGTCTAATTGAAGATAGTTTTTCATCCACAAAAAGTCTTCGTCGTCATAAGCACCACCACTAAAATAAATAGGTCTTTTCCAATTGTTGTTAGCGATTAAGTCTAGCATCATTAAGCGGTTTTTGTATAATGCACGACCTTTTATGTCTATATCAATGTAGGGAACAATTGAATCGTATTGTTTAGGAGAAACAACATTGTTCTTAATAATTGATTCTTTATCAATGGTTAGTCTGATTTTGTTTGTAGGGTAAAAATGAATAGATTGACCATTTTCCATCTCTACAATCGATTTTGGGTTTTTGATAAAAGTAATTAGGTCTTTGATATCCCATCTGGTTTCGATTTTTGGGATGTGTGCTACATAGTCTAATTTATCACCAACATAGTCTTCATGGTTAAATGAAACGGGTATTGGTTCTGATTCGTATGCTTTTCTCTTCATTTGGTCTATGTACCAATCAGTCATGAATAGACTAGTATTTACTATTCGGATATCAGTTCTTACTTTTTCAATTTCTTGTGCATACCATAGAGGGAAAGTATCATTGTCTCCGATGGTAAATAAAATAGCATTTTTATCACATGAGTTTAAGTACGCTTTTGCCATTGCAACCGCGGTATATTTATTTGAGCGATCATGGTCATCCCAGTTTTGAGAAGCCATTAAAACAGGTGCAGCAAGTAAACTACCCGCAATAAGTATTGGTCCGGCTATTTTTGGAGCTAAATATTTTTGTAGACTTTCATAAAGTGCATATACTCCAAATCCAATCCAAATGGCAAAAACATAGAATGAGCCAACTAAAGCATAATCTCTTTCTCTTGGTTCGAAAGGGCGCTCATTCAAATATATTTTTAGTGCAAAACCTGTAAATAAGAAAAGAACTAAAAGTACGTAAAAGCTTTTCAGGTCTTTGTTGGCATGATACATTAATCCAATTAAACCAAGTATGAATGGTAAAAAATAATAGGTGTTGCGTCCTTTATTATTCAAAACGTCTGAAGGCAAGTCATCTTGAGAGCCTAGATGTATTGCATCCATGAATTTTATTCCACTAATCCAGTTTCCATCTACATTATCATATTTTCCTTGCACATCGTTTTGTCTTCCAACAAAATTCCACATTAAATACCTCCAGTACATATAGCCAAATTGGTACTCAAACATAAAGCTAAAGTTGTCTACAGTTGTTGGTTTTTCGATGATTAGATAATCGCCATAGCTTTTTAAAAATTTGATGTATCCACTATTGTCAATTTGTTTTTGAGCGTATGCGGTTCTAAATTCAGTTACAATTTTTTCAATTTCATTACGAACTTGCGCTGTAGCTTTATTTAAATCTTCTTCACTTAATTGACTTGGGTCAATTCCATATTTCAATAAATCCTCTTCGTAAGGATAGTTAGGATTAAGTTTAAAAGCTGGCGGATTGGTAAAGTTGATGTAGTTTTCTATATGGTCTGTACTTCTCATACGTGGCAAAATAGTTTTGTGATTATCATCACTATTTTGTTCAGCATTCTTGAAGTTGTTTACAATAACATATTTTCCGCTTTTGTAATCTCTTTCGTAGTTGGGAGCTTTGTCTAAATAAGGGTTGTTTGGGTCAAGTCCTGCAAAAGCTTCGGTGTATTGTGAACCATAAAATAAAGGGCTTGCTCCATATTGTTCTCTATTGTAATATGCTAATACCTCTCTTGCATCCGAAGGTTTGTTTTCGTTAATAACAACATTTGCATTGGCTCTAATTGGCAACATCATCCAAGTAGAAAAGCCAATTAAAATAAATAAAATGCAAAGGATTATGGTATTGTAGAAAACAAGTCCTTTTTGGCGCGTATATTTTAATCCAAAATAAAAGAATAAAACAAATAAAAGAGCGACAAACAAAGTTCCTGAATCAAAAGGCAGCCCAAGAGAATTAACCATAAACACCTCGGTTTTTCCAAAGAAAGCCATGGTTAGAGGTAATAGTAATTTGAAAATGAATAGTAATATGGACACTACAATCACATTAGCTATTATGAAATTTTTGATTGTTACTTTTTCGTAATGTTTAAAATAGTATAAAAAGCCTATCGCTGGAATAGTAAGTAATGCCATAAAATGCACACCAAACGACAATCCTATAACAAGCGATATAATTAGTAGCCATTTATTTCCTTTTGGTTTATCCATGTCTTGCTCCCAGCGTAAACCTAGCCAAAACAACAATGCAATTAGCAAAGATGCCATCGCATAAACTTCTGCTTCTACAGCATTGTACCAAAAGCTATCAGAAAAGGTGTAGGCAAGTGCTCCAACAAATGAGCTACCTAAAATCACTATAGTGTTGTTGCGATTGATTTCAGATACACGTTCAATAATTTTTTTCAAAATCATTGAGCTAGACCAAAACATAAAAAGTATAGTAAAAGCACTCGAAAATACAGATAACATATTTACCATTAATGCAATGTGTTGGTTGTCTGTTGCAAACATTGCAAAAAAGGCACCCATCATCTGGAATAATGGAGCTCCAGGAGGATGGCCAACTTCTAGTTTTGCGGCAGTTGCTATATACTCACCACAATCCCAAAAACTCATGGTAGGTTCAACAGTAAGAGAGTAGGTAATTAAAGCAATTCCAAATGCAATCCAGCCTAAGATTGTATTCCATTTATTGAAATTAAATGTGGTGTTATTCATGAATATTTTGAGGTTTTGATTTCAATTACAAAGAAAATGTTTTTTTATTTAACGTAACAACCATTAACATTATTTTCTGCAAAAGTAATTCGTGGTTACAAGCTTCTGATAATTAGGTTGTTCGTTTTGTTTGATTGATTTTTTGAAAAATATTTTCATTTTTTTTGAATAAATTTGCCGAAAAAATTTGTGCAACTTAAAATTTGTACTAAATTTGCACTCGCTAAAACGCACTGCTGGTCTATGGTGTAATGGTAACACAACTGTTTTTGGTGCAGTCTTTCTAGGTTCGAGTCCTAGTAGACCAACAAAAAAGCCTCTCATTTGAGAGGCTTTTTTTTTGTGCTATGTTAAAGCTTAAAAGTAATCACCGGTTTTTCAGAATGATTAACAAGGTCTTCTGTAATGCTTCCATTAAAAAAATGGGATAAGCCAATACGGCCATGAGTGCTGAATCCAATTAAATCCGCTCCTTTTGAATTAGCAAAATTTAAAACACCTTTTTCTACATTAGTATCATTGTGTATGTTGATAGAAAAGTTGTTTAACTGAAATTCTTTTGCATAGGCATCCATAATTGCTGTTGATTCAAGTGTAGTTTTGAAGCTGTACGGAGTACAAATGGTAACAAGGTTGATTTTTGCGTTCAATTTGCTTGCGAAATCTTTCATTTTTTCAAATGATTTTTTACTCTCGTTAGAGAAATCCGATGCAAAAACTATTTCTTTCGGGTCAAATTCACCCTCGTCTTTTTTGATTACTAAAACAGGAATTTCAGATAAGCGAACTACCTTTTCTGTATTGGATCCAATAAAAATTTCTTCCACACCTGAAGCTCCATGTGAACCCATTACAATAAGGTCGACATTGTTTTTTTGAGTAAATTTAAGAACACCATCAAATGCTTTTTCAAACTGAATAAACTCGGTTACCTCAATTCCATCAAGATATGGGCGGTCAAAAATTTCTGTAAATGTTTCTTTTGCTTTTTGAATAAAAAACATTACTTCTGGAATACTTTTTCCGGTAGAAATAGCATCACTCATTTGGTTAGGAAGTTCTAACATGTGAAGTAATAGAATTTCTGCTTTGTGTTTTTTGGCTAATTGAGCGGCGGCTTTTAATGCGTTTTCGGCATAAATTGAAAAATCGGTTGGGACTAAAATCCGTTTCATGATTGGTTTGGGGTTTTAAATGTGAGAAATTCCTTTATTTAAAAGGTTATAGTAAAGATAAGATTTTTTTTTACTGCAATCAAATAAAATGATTTGTAAAAAAACACTATATTTGCACCGTTATTTATTAAAAGTTAAGTAATGAGGGGACTAATGTCCCCTCTTTTTATAAAATAGTTATAAAAATATGACATTTAAAGAAAAAGTAAATGCGCTAGTTGAAGAAGCTTTGTCAGAAAGGCCATCTGTTTTTTTGATTGATTTGACTATAACTGATGCATTTAAAATAATCGTTTCGCTAGATGGTGATAATGGTGTGGCATTGCAAGATTGTATTGACATTAGCCGAGCTATTGAGAGTAACTTAGATCGTGAAGAGCAAGATTTTTCTTTGGAAGTTGCCTCGGTTGGAGTTGGTTCTCCATTAAAATTGATTCGTCAGTATAAAAAAAATGTTGGGAGAACATTAATTGTTAAAACAGGAACAGAAATTATTGAGGCAGAATTAGTTGAAGCTAACGATGTTTTTATAATTTTGTCATGGAAAGCAAGAGAGCCTAAAAAAGTGGGTAAAGGAAAGGAAACCGTTCAGAAAGAACTTCAGTTGCCTTACGCAGATATTAAAGAAGCAATTGTTACAGTAACATTTTAATTAAAGAATTCGCATGGAAAATTTAGCATTAATCGATTCATTTTCAGAGTTTAAAGATGATAAACTTATTGATCGTGTAACGCTTATGGCAATTTTAGAAGATGTATTTAGAAATGCATTGAAAAAGAAATATGGTTCAGATGATAACTTCGATATTATTATAAATCCTGATAAAGGAGATATGGAGATTTGGAGAAGAAGAGTTATTGTTGCTGATGAGGATTTGGATTTCGAAAATGAAGAAATTACTTTAACAGAAGCTCGTAAGATTGAAGCCGACTTTGAAATTGGTGAAGAAGTATCTGAAGAGGTTAAATTGATTGATTTAGGAAGAAGAGCAATTCTTGCTTTGCGTCAAAATTTGATTTCAAAAATACACGAACACGATAATACCAATCTTTACAAACAATTTAAAGACATTATTGGTGATATTTACACTGCAGAAGTACACCATGTGCGTCCAAGAGTTGTAATTTTGGTTGATGATGAAGGAAATGAAATTGTTTTGCCAAAAGAAAAACAAATCCCTTCTGATTTCTTTAGAAAAGGAGATAACGTACGCGGGATTATTGAAAGCGTAGAGCTAAAAGGTAATAAACCACAAATTATTATGTCTAGGACTTCTGAGAAGTTTTTGGAAAAATTGTTTGAGCAAGAAATTCCAGAGGTTTTTGATGGTCTGATTATGGTGAAGAATGTGGTGAGAATTCCAGGTGAGAAAGCAAAAGTAGCGGTTGATTCTTATGATGATAGAATTGATCCAGTAGGTGCTTGTGTGGGAATGAAAGGATCTCGTATCCACGGAATTGTAAGAGAGTTAGGTAATGAGAATATTGATGTAATCAATTATACAAATAATATTCAATTGTATATTACAAGAGCATTAAGTCCTGCTAAAGTATCTTCGATTAAAATTAACGAAGAGACCAAACGCGCTGAAGTGTTTTTGAAATTAGAAGAAGTTTCTAAAGCTATCGGACGTGGTGGACACAATATTAAATTAGCAGGAATGCTTACGGGTTATGAATTAGATGTAATTCGTGAAGGTGATATTGCTGGTGCTACAGCTGATGAGGACGATGTTGAATTGACTGAGTTTTCAGATGAAATAGAAGACTGGGTAATAGAAGAATTTGCGAAAATTGGTTTAGATACAGCAAAAAGTATTTTGAAACAAGAAGTAGAAGATTTAGTTAGAAGAACAGATCTAGAAGAAGAAACAATTTTAGATGTAATGAGAATTTTGAAAGAAGAATTCGATAGTTAAATCTATATTCTTCTAACAACACAACAAAAAAAGATAATAATAAAAAGGTTTTATGTCTGAAGAGAGAATAATAAGAATAAACAAAGTTTTAAGGGAATTGAATATTTCTTTAGAAAGAGCTGTGGATTATCTTAAGGATAAAGGGATTGCTATTGAGTCAAATCCAAACACAAAGATTTCTGAAGATGTATACAATGTCTTGTGCGGTCAGTTTGCTGGTGACAAAGGGAATAAAGAGGCGTCGAAAGAAGTAGGTGAGGAAAAAAGAAAGGAAAAAGAAGCGTTGCGCATTGAGCGTGAAAAGGAAATCGAAAACAAACGCAAAGCAGACGAAGAACGTTTAAGACAACAAGAAATTATCAAAGCTAGAGCTGTAGTTACAGGTCCTGTTCAAGTTGGTAAAATTGATCTTAATCCGAAAAAAGCAGCTCCTGTTTCTAATCCAACTATTGCTGTAGAAAAGCCAGAAGTTCCAGCTGTAAAAGCAACTGAACCTGTAGTTGAAACTAAACCTATTTCTCCAGAAAAACCTTCAACAGACCAGCCAGTTGCGAAGCCAATTGCTGGTATTAAAGAAAAAGAAGTAGTTAAAGAAGTAGCTCCGGTTGTAGAGAAAACTGCTTCAACGCCTGTTACTCCTGTTTCAGACGAACCAGTTGAGGAAACTATTACAACTCAATACCAAAAGTTGTCTGGAACTACACTTACAGGTCAAATTATTGATTTATCTCAATTCAATAAGCCTAAAAAGAAAAAAGAAGATCCAAAGATTACTCCAAACAAACCTGGTGCTCCAGGAGCGGCAGGAGCTAATAATGCTAATAAGAATAAACGTAAGAGGATTGCGCCAAAACCTGGTGCGCCAAAACCTCCTACAGCACCGGGAACTCCAAATCCAAATAAAATCACTCCTAATACAGGTGGTGGATTCAATGCGAATAGAAGTGCAAGACCTGGTTTTGTAAAAGGAAATCGTCCTGCTATTGTGGCCAAAGTTGAGCCTACAGAGGAAGAGGTTAAAAATCAAATTCGTGAAACTCTTGAAAAGCTTCAAGGTAAAGGAGGGAAATCCAAAGCGGCAAAATATAGAAGAGAGAAAAGAGAGACGCATCGTCAGAAAACAGATGATGAACAAAGAGCATTAGATGAAGGAAGCAAAACAATCAAGGTAACTGAGTTTGTTACTGTTGGTGAAATTGCTATCATGATGGATGTGCCAATTACTAAAGTTATTGGTACTTGTATGTCTCTTGGAATCATGGTAACCATGAATCAACGTTTGGATGCTGAGACTTTGACTATTGTTTGTGACGAATTTGGATATGAAGTAGAATTTATCACTGTTGATATTGAAGAAGCAATTCAAGTAGTTGAAGATAAAGAAGAAGATTTAGTGACACGTGCTCCTATTGTTACCGTAATGGGTCACGTCGATCACGGAAAAACATCTTTGCTGGATTATATTCGTAAAGAAAATGTAATTGCAGGAGAATCTGGAGGTATCACACAGCACATTGGAGCTTATGGGGTAACTTTAGATAACGGACAAAAAATTGCTTTCTTAGATACACCAGGTCACGAAGCTTTTACCGCGATGCGTGCACGTGGAGCTCAAGTTACGGATATCGCAATTATTGTTATTGCGGCAGATGATGACATCATGCCACAAACGAAAGAGGCAATTTCTCACGCTCAAGCTGCAGGTGTTCCGATTATATTTGCTATCAATAAAATTGATAAACCAAATGCTAATCCAGATAAAGTAAAAGAAAGATTGGCTGGTATGAACCTTTTGGTGGAAGACTGGGGTGGAAAAATTCAATCTCATGACATTTCTGCTAAAGTAGGTACTGGTGTGAAAGAATTACTGGAAAAAGTATTATTAGAAGCTGAAATTTTAGATTTAAAATCTAATCCAAATAAATCTGCTCAAGGAACGGTTGTTGAAGCCTTTTTGGATAAAGGAAAGGGTTATGTTTCAACTATCCTTGTACAACACGGTACGTTAAGAGTAGGGGATTATATGTTGGCAGGTAAGCATCACGGTAAAATTAAAGCGATGCACGATGAACGAGGACATGTAGTTAAAGAAGCAGGTCCTTCTACACCGGTTTCTGTTTTGGGATTAGATGGTGCTGCAACAGCAGGTGATAAGTTTAATGTTTTTGAAGACGAAAAAGAGGCAAAACAAATTGCAGCTAAACGTTCTCAATTAATGCGTGAACAATCTGTAAGAACACAGCGTCATATTACTCTTGATGAGATTGGACGAAGAATTGCTTTGGGTCAATTTAAAGAGCTTAATATTATTCTTAAAGGAGATGTGGATGGTTCAGTTGAAGCATTGTCAGATTCATTCTCTAAATTGTCTACAGATGAAATTCAAATTAATATTATACATAAAGGGGTTGGGGCTATTACTGAAACAGATGTAATGTTGGCTTCTGCATCCGATGCAATTATTATTGGATTTAACGTTCGTCCTGCTGGAAATGCAAGACAGCTTGCAGATAAGGAAGAAATCGACATCCGTTACTATTCTATCATTTATGCTGCAATTGACGACTTAAAAGATGCAATGGAAGGTATGTTGGCTCCTGAGATGAAAGAAGAAGTTTTAGGAACTGCTGAAATTAGAGAAATATTCAAAATATCTAAAGTTGGTTCTATTGCTGGTAGTATGGTAATGGATGGTAAAATTACCAAGAATGCCAAAATTAGAATTGTACGTGATGGTGTAGTTATCTTTGAAGGTGAGCTTTTAGCCTTAAAGCGTTTTAAAGATGATGTTAAAGAAGTTGCCAAAGGTTATGATTGTGGTATTCAGATAAAAGGATTCAACGATATCGAAGAAAGAGATATTATTGAAGCTTATCATGAAGTTGCGATTAAAAAGAAGCTTAAATAGTATTACATTATACAAACAAAAACGCCTCAATTATTTGAGGCGTTTTTTGTTTTCAATAGTTGTATTTTTCTTATTTGTTATTTTGAAGGTTTAATCAATAATATGTTTTTGTATTTTTTTTGAAATTCCATTAGATTTCTTTCTGCTTCCATTCTGGTCCTATAGTTCCCAACCCATACCTTGTAATTTGGAGTTTGAAATATTATAGTTGCTTCAGTGTTTTTGTTTTCTAGTTTGAATTCATTTAGCGATTTTTTTGCAAGTTCGCTAGTGCCACTAAAAATTTGAATTTTATACCTAGTATTTATTGATAACGAGGTGTTTGATTTTCTTTTCTCATTTAATAATTGCTCTACTTTTGGGTCTTGATTGCTTATAATATTTTTATTTTGAGCATGTAGTTTCGCTAACGATGTAGTAATTAAAAATGTTAATATTATAGATGCCTTGATTGATGTATTTTTCATAACTAATTGGTTTTTACGCAAAAGTACTACTTAATGAGTATATTCAGAATAAAATATTTATTTAGAATCAATATAAATTGAAATTAAGACTATTTTAAGGTTTTGTTAATAGTTCTTAAAGTGTATTTTTGTCGAATATTTTAAAAAAAGTGATTTTTATCATGGTTTAGTTCTGATGAATTCACGACAATATTGTAGATAATTACTATAACTATATGAAAAAGATGGGTAACCATAGTTCGATTACAAGGAAATTATGTTTGAGTTTAGCATTGATGCTGACTGTATCCTTGAGTTTGTTTGCACAAGATCCTGCTCCTGCAGATGCAACTGCTGCTCCTGCTGCAACTTCTGGAGGTGATGCTGTTAAAGGGAAAGAGCTTTTTAATGCCAATTGTGCTGCTTGTCATAAATTAGATGCTAAAGCAACTGGACCGGCTTTAAGAGATGTTGCTTCTAAGTATGAAATGGCGTGGATTTACAAGTGGGTTAAGAATAGCTCTGATTTAATTAAATCTGGTGATGCTGCTGCTGTAAAGGTATTTGAAGAAAATAATAAAGCGGTAATGACTGCTTTTCCACAATTGTCTAATGAAGACATTGATAATATTATAGCTTATACATCTGAACCTAAAGCAGAAGCTCCGGCTGCGGCTGCTGGTGCCCCAGCTGTAGATGCTGCTAAAGCTAGTGATAGCGGAATAAGTAACAATGTTATTCTTGGTGCTTTAGCATTAGTAATGGCAATGTTGGTTGTTTTGTTGTTTTTGGTAAACAACGTTTTAAGAAAAGTTGCAAAAGCGAATGGTATTGAAGTTGAACCAAAAACTCCTTCATTGCCAATTTGGAAAGCGTTTGCAAAAAATCAATTTTTAGTTTTAGTTACTGCAATTCTTTTATTATTGAGTAGTGCTTATTTTGTATATGGTTACTTAATGCAGGTTGGAGTTGATCAAGATTATGCTCCTATTCAGCCTATTCATTATTCTCATAAAATACATGCTGGTGATAATGAGATTAACTGTAAGTATTGTCACTCTGCTGCAAGAGTAAGTAAAAATGCTGGTATTCCATCTTTGAATGTTTGTATGAACTGTCATAAAAACATTTCTGAAGTGGCTGAAACTACTGCTACCCCAGAATACAGCAAAGCTTTCTATGATGAACAAATTCAAAAATTATATGCCGCTGTAGGTTGGGATAAAACAACTCAATCGTATACTGGTAAAACGCAACCAGTTAAGTGGGTTCGTATTCATAATTTACCAGATTTTGTATACTTTAATCACTCTCAACACGTAACTGTTGCTGGTATTGAATGTCAAACTTGTCACGGGCCTGTTGAAACGTATGAAATTCAAAAACAATTCGCTCCTTTGACTATGGGATGGTGTATTGATTGTCATAGAAAAACTGATGTTAAGACAGAGGGTAATGAATATTATACCAAAATTCACGAACAACTTTCTAAAAAGTACGGTGTTGAGAAATTGACAGCTGCTCAAATGGGAGGTTTAGAGTGTGGTAAATGCCACTATTAAAAGAAATTATTAAGATTTAATATTTATATATAATATGTCATCAAACAAAAAATACTGGAAAAGTGTTGAAGAGCTAGACGGAAATAGTTCTATTGTTGAGGCGCTTAAGAATAACGAGTTTGTTGAAGAGATTCCTACCGATGAATTTTTGGGTAATAGTGATAAATTATCTTCTTCTACTTCACGTCGTGATTTTTTAAAGTACGTTGGTTTTAGTACAGCAGCTGCTACATTAGCAGCCTGTGAAGGACCAGTTAACAAATCAATACCTTATGTGTTGCAACCTGAGGAAATCATTCCTGGTGTAGCGGATTATTATGCTACAACTGTTTTTGATGGTTTTGATTTTGCTAATTTATTAGTGAAAACTCGTGAAGGGCGACCTATTAAAATTGATAATAATACCATTGCAGGAGCTAAGTTTTCTGCCAATGCTAGAATACACGCATCTATATTGTCATTGTATGACAATATGCGTTTAAAAGAACCAAAAGTTGCAGGTAATGCTGCTTCTTGGTCAACAGTTGATTCAAAATTAAAATCAAGTATTGCTGAAGCTAAAGCTAAAGCAGGTCAAGTTGTGTTTTTAACAAATACTTTGGCGAGTCCTTCTACTGAAAAATTAATTGCTGAATTTATTGCTAAAAACCCAAATGCTAAACATGTAGTTTATGATGCTGTATCTTCTTCTGAAGCTTTAGATGCATTTCAAACTGTTTATGGGAAAAGAGCTTTAGTTGACTATGATTTCTCAAAAGCTTCTTTGATTGTTTCTGTAGGAGCTGATTTCTTAGGAGATTGGCAAGGTGGTGGATTTGATGCTGGTTATGCACAAGGAAGAATCCCTAAAGCAGGAAAAATGTCTCGTCATTTTCAATTTGAAGCAAATATGACATTATCTGGTGCTGCTGCTGATAAGCGTGTGCCAATGTCTGTAGCTAATCAAAAACAAGCTTTAGTTCATATATATAATGTTGTTACTGGAAATAATGTTTCAGTAAAATTAGATGATAAATTCAAAGCTGAAGTTACAAAAGCAGCTCAGCAATTAAAATCTGCTGGATCTAAAGGTGTTTTAGTGTCAGGAATCCAGGATGCTAATGCTCAATTGTTAGTTTTAGCTATCAATCAATCTTTGTCTAGTGAAGCGTTTGTTACCTCTGGTGCTCGTTTAATTAGAAAAGGTTCTAACGCTGCTGTTGCTCAATTAATAAAAGATATGAATGCTGGTGCTGTTCATACTTTGATTATGAGTGGAGTTAATCCGGTGTATACACTAGCGGATAGCAAATCATTTACTAATGGTTTAAAGAAAGTAACGACTTCAGTTGCTTTAACAATAAAAGAGGATGAAACCGCTTTATTAGCTACTATTGCAGCTCCAGTACCTCATTATTTAGAGTCTTGGGGTGATTTGGAATTAACGGAAGGTACTTACAGTATTACTCAACCAACCATTCGTCCTTTATTCAATACTAAGCAATTTCAAGATGTATTGTTGTCTTTAAATGGTGTTGCTGGTACTTATTATGATTATTTAAAATCAGTGTCATCAGGAATTATTGCTGGTTCTTCTTGGAATAAAGTATTACATGATGGTGTTTATGTAGGAGCTATTTCAACTGTTTCAGCTGGTACTGCAAATTATGTTGGCGCAGCTAATGCCTTAGCTAGTTCATCTAGTTCAAAAGGTCTTGAGTTGGTATTGTATACCAAAACAGGAATGGGTGATGGTCAACAAGCAAACAATCCTTGGTTACAAGAGTTTCCAGATCCAATAACAAGAGTTTCTTGGGATAACTACATTACAGTATCTAATGCAGATGCAAAAAAGTTAGGACTTACTAATGAAATAGTTGCTAATGGTGGATTGAATGGTTCATATGTAAAATTAACTTCTAATGGGGTTACTTTAGAAAATGTTCCTGTGATTGTTCAACCTGGTCAAGCAGTTGGTACTGTAGGTATGGCTTTAGGATATGGTCGTAAAGCTGCTCTTAAAGAAGAAATGCAAGTAGGTATTAATGCTTACTCATTATATAAAGATTTTAATGATTTACAAAACGTAACCCTAGAATTGTCTTCTGGAGAACATGAGTTTGCTTGTGTACAAGGTCAAAAAACATTAATGGGTCGTGGAGATATTATTAAAGAAACAACTTTAGAAATTTTCAATACTAAAGATGCTGAAATTTGGAACGAGAAACCGATGGTATCTTTAGATCATAAAGAAGTAGAAGCTACTTCTGTTGGGTTGTGGGATTCTTTCGATCGTTCGATTGGTCATCATTTCAACCTTTCAATTGATTTGAATGCTTGTACTGGTTGTGGAGCATGTGTAATTGCTTGTCATGCTGAAAATAACGTACCAGTTGTTGGTAAAGATGAAGTAAGAAGAAGTAGAGATATGCATTGGTTGCGTATTGATAGATATTATTCATCAGAAAGTACTTTTGAAGGTGATGTAGAAAGAAAAGAAAATATCGCTGGTCTTTCAAGCTCATTGTCTACTTTTAACGAAATGGAAAAAGCTGGAGATAATCCACAAGTTTCTTTCCAGCCTGTTATGTGTCAGCACTGTAATCACGCACCATGTGAAACAGTTTGTCCTGTAGCAGCGACTTCTCACGGGCGTCAAGGTCAAAATCAAATGGCATATAACCGTTGCGTTGGAACCCGTTACTGTGCTAATAACTGTCCTTATAAAGTGCGTCGTTTTAACTGGTTCTTGTATAACAAAAACAGTGAATTCGATTATCATATGAATGATGATTTGGGTAGAATGGTATTGAACCCAGATGTTAACGTTCGTTCTCGTGGAGTTATGGAGAAATGTTCTATGTGTATTCAAATGACACAAGCAACTATTCTTAAAGCGAAAAGAGAAGGTAGAGAAATCAAAGACGGTGAATTCCAAACTGCTTGTTCAAATGCTTGTTCTTCTGGAGCAATGATATTTGGGGATGTTAATGATACTAATGCTGCAGTAACTAAATTAGCTGCTGACGAAAGATCATACCATTTGTTAGAGCATGTTGGGACAAAACCAAATGTGGTTTACCAAGTTAAAGTTAGAAATATCTAGTAAAAAAATTAATTAAGAATCAATATAAAGGATTATGTCGTCTCATTACGAAGCAACCATTAGAAAACCCTTAGTTATAGGTGATAAGTCTTATCACGATGTAACTGTAGATGTAGCTGCACCTGTTGAAGGTAAAGCCAATAAGCATTGGTGGATTGTGTTTACAATCGCATTAACCGCTTTCCTTTGGGGATTGGGTTGTATTATTTACACAGTATCCACCGGTATCGGAACTTGGGGATTAAACAAAACAGTAGGTTGGGCTTGGGATATCACTAACTTTGTTTGGTGGGTTGGTATCGGTCACGCTGGTACTCTAATTTCAGCAGTACTTTTACTTTTCCGTCAAAGATGGAGAATGGCTATTAACCGTTCAGCGGAAGCAATGACCATTTTCTCAGTTATTCAAGCAGGTTTGTTTCCAATTATCCACATGGGTCGTCCATGGTTAGCTTATTGGGTACTTCCAGTTCCAAATCAATTTGGTTCTCTTTGGGTTAACTTCAACTCACCATTATTATGGGACGTATTTGCAATTTCTACGTATCTTTCAGTTTCATTAGTTTTCTGGTGGACTGGTCTTTTACCAGATTTTGCTATGTTACGTGATAGAGCGATTACTCCATTTAATAAAAGAGTGTATTCTATTTTAAGTTTCGGTTGGAGCGGTAGAGCAAAAGATTGGCAACGTTTTGAAGAAGTTTCATTAGTTTTAGCTGGTTTGGCTACTCCTCTTGTACTTTCTGTGCATACTATTGTATCGATGGACTTTGCTACTTCTGTTATTCCAGGTTGGCATACAACTATTTTCCCTCCATATTTCGTAGCTGGTGCTGTATTCTCTGGATTTGCAATGGTTAACACTTTGTTGATTATTATGAGAAAAGTTTCTAACTTAGAATCTTACATCACGATACAACATATCGAATTGATGAATATTGTAATTATGATTACAGGTTCTATAGTTGGTGTTGCTTACATAACTGAGTTATTTATTGCTTGGTACTCTGGAGTAGAATATGAACAATACGCTTTCTTGAATAGAGCGACTGGTCCTTACTGGTGGGCATATTGGGCGATGATGACATGTAACGTATTTTCTCCTCAATTTATGTGGTTTAAAAAATTGCGTACAAGTATAATGTTTTCATTTATCATTTCGATTGTGGTAAATATTGGAATGTGGTTTGAGCGTTTTGTAATCATTGTGACTTCCTTGCATAGAGATTATTTACCATCTTCTTGGACGATGTTTTCACCAACCTTTGTTGATATTGGTATTTTTATAGGAACTATTGGATTCTTCTTTGTATTGTTTTTATTGTATTCTAGAACTTTCCCTGTTATTGCTCAGGCTGAAGTAAAAACAATATTAAAAGGAAGTGGAGATAACTACAAAAGAGAAAGAGAAGCAAATAAAGATGTACACCATGAGTAATAAAGTAATATACGCTATATACAACGACGATGATGTATTAATGGATGCTGTTAAGAAAACACGTGCAGCACATTATCATATTGAAGATGTTTTTACCCCTTTTCCGGTTCACGGATTAGATAAAGCAATGGGACTTGCACCAACTAGATTAGCTATTTGTGCTTTTATCTATGGTTTGTGTGGTATTTCATTTGCAACTTGGATGATGAATTATATCATGATCCAAGATTGGCCTCAAGATATTGGAGGTAAGCCAAGTTTTAGTTACATTGAAAATATGCCTGCTTTTGTGCCAATTATGTTTGAAGAAACAGTATTCTTTGCTGCGCACTTAATGGTTATTACTTTCTATATGAGAAGTAAATTATGGCCTTTTAAAGAAGCAGAAAATCCAGATGTAAGAACTACTGATGACCATTTTTTGATGGAAGTTGCTGTAAATAACAATGAAGAAGAGTTGGTTTCTTTCTTCAAAAGTACAGGTGCGGTAGAAGTAAATGTAATAGAAAAGAATTAATTTTAGCTATGAAAAGTATATATAAAATAACACTTTTGGCTGGTTTTGCTCTGCTAGTTTCATCTTGTCACGATAAATTGGCTCCTAATTACCAATATTTTCCAAATATGTATGAATCAGTAGGTTATGAAACCTACTCTGAATCAAATGCTTTTAAAGATGGTAAGGAAGGCCAATTGCCTGCCAAAGGAACTATTAAAAGAGGATTTGATGTTTACGAATATGAGAATTCTACTGCTGGTTATGAGTTAGCTAAAGCTAATCTTAAATCGCCTTTAGATTCTTTAAGTAGAAATTTAGATAAAGGTAAAGAACTTTTTGATATTTATTGTATGACTTGTCATGGTGCATCTGGAGATGGAGTAGGGAAGTTAGTGGAAAGAGAGAAGTTTCTTGGTGTTCCAAGTTATGCAGATAGACCAATTACTGAAGGAAGTGTCTTCCATGTAATTACTTATGGATTGAATTCTATGGGGTCACACGCAAATCAATTGAGTGCCCATGAGCGTTGGTTAGTTGTAGACTATGTTCTTAAACTAAAAAGCGAATTATAATTGTTGAACAAACTGATCGTAATAGATATGTATACATTTTCAAGTAGATTAAAAACTTTTTCTCTTATTCTAATGGCGGTAGGGTTATTAGGTATTGTTTATGGTTTTTATAGTGCACCAAAAGATATTCAAGAAGTTGAAGTACTTCTTGCTGCTGATTCACACGGAAGCCATGGAGAGTCTTCACATACTGCTCCAGCTGTAGCTCATAATGAACATGCAGCTGCTTCTTCTCATTCTGAAAAAGTTGAAAAAGCTGGTCATAATGTAAAGGAAGACGCTGAACACAAAGAACATTTAGAGCATGTTTTACATCAATTAAGCAATAAGCCATGGGCTGCAGTATATGTTGCTTGTATCTTTTTCATGCTTTTATCTTTAGGAACACTTGCTTTTTATGCTATTCAACAAGTAGCACAAGCAGGATGGTCTCCTGTTTTATTCAGAGTAATGCAAGGAATAACTGCTTATTTGCCATTTGGTTCTGTTATTTTCTTTATTATATTGGTTTTGTGTGGTCTTCACTTTAATCATTTATTCATTTGGTTAGACCCTGAAGTTGTTGCTCACGATAAGTTGATACAAACTAAATCTGGTTATTTGAATTTTCCATTCTGGATAATCAGAGCTGGTATCTTTTTGTTAGGATGGAATGCTTATAGATATTTTTCAAGAAAAAACTGCTTAGCACAAGATGAGGCTGATGATAATTCTTTCTACAAAAAGAATTTTAAAATGTCAGCGGGATTTTTAGTTTTCTTTATTGTTACTGAGTCTATTATGTCATGGGATTGGATTATGTCTATTGATCCTCACTGGTTTAGTACTTTGTTCGGATGGTATGTGTTTGCTAGTTTCTTTGTTAGTGGTATCACTATGATTGCAATGGTAACCTTGTACTTGAAATCAAGAGGATATTTGGAACATGTTAATACAAGTCATATCCACGATTTAGCTAAATTTATGTTTGGTATTAGTGTATTTTGGACTTATTTATGGTTTTCTCAATTTATGTTGATATGGTATGCGAATATTCCTGAAGAGGTAACTTATTTCGTAACTAGAATACAAGATTATAATCTTCCTTTCTTTGGGGCAGTTGTTATGAATTTCCTTTTTCCATTATTGATATTAATTAGTACTGATTTTAAAAGAATTACATGGGTAATTGTTATGGCTGGTATTGTCATTTTATTAGGTCACTATATTGATTTCTTTAATATGATTATGCCTGGTACAGTTGGTGATCAATGGTTCATTGGAATTCCTGAAATTGCATCAGTTCTATTTTTCCTTGGGTTGTTTATTTATGTTGTATTTACTGCACTTACAAAAGCGCCTTTATTGCCAAAAAGAAATCCTTTCATTGAGGAAAGTAAGCACTTCCATTATTAATATTTTAAACAGAAAAACAGATGACAAGTTTGTTGGTAATTATAGTTTTAGTTTTATTAGCTGTTGCACTTTGGCAATTGACTAAGATATTTGATCTTACGCAAGTAGGTTCAAAATCTGATGATTCTCAAATAGCAACTGATAATGATAACAATGTTCAGGGATATTTAATGTTTGGCTTTTTAGCTTTCATTTATGTATTCACAATATTTGGTTTATTAAAATGGGGTGATTTACCTTTGCATACTCCTGCTTCTGAGCACGGAGCTACAGTAGATAGTCTGATGAATATTACTTGGGTTTTAATCTTTACTGTTCAGGCAATTACTCAAGTTTTATTGCACTATTTTGCATTCAAATACCGTGGTAATAAAGATAAAAAAGCGCTTTATTTTGCAGATAATAATAAATTAGAAGCTATTTGGAGTGTTATCCCTGCTGTAGTTTTGGCTGGTTTAATTTTATACGGTTTGTATGCTTGGACTAACATTATGTTTATTGATGATGAAGAGGATACTGTAGTTATTGAGTTATATGCTCAGCAATTTAAATGGACAGCTAGATATGCTGGAGCTGATCAAGTACTTGGTAAAGCTAATGTTCGTTTGATTGATGGTGTAAATTCAGTTGGTGTTGATTTATCTGATAAAAATGCACAAGATGATTTCTTAGCTACAGAAATACATATTCCAAAAGGAAAAAAAGTTCATTTTAAAATGCGTTCACAAGACGTATTGCATTCAGCTTATATGCCTCATTTTAGAGCTCAAATGAATTGTGTTCCTGGAATGGTTACAGAATTTGCTTTTACTCCTATTTACACTACAGCAGAATATAGAGAATTACCATTTATGGTAGAAAAAGTTGCCAGAATTAATGATTTGCGTGCAAAGAAGAGTGCTGATTTAGTTGCTAAGGGTGGTACAGCTCTTGATCCTTATACCTTTGATTATTTATTACTTTGTAATAAGATATGTGGAGCGTCTCACTATAATATGCAAATGAAGGTTGTAGTTGATTCACCAGAAGATTATAAAAAATGGTTAAGTGATAAAGTTGCTTTAGCTAAAGAATTTAAAGCTTCTAAAGAAACCCCAGCTGCAGAAGGTGCTACTCCTAGTGATAGCTCTAAAGTTGCAAACGATTCAGCTGCTGTTAAAGTAGCTATGAAATAATTATTTAAGAATATTTAAAAGTATATATATGTCAGCAGAAGGTCACGATCACGGACACGATCACGAACACGAACACCACCATAAGGATACATTCATTACTAAATATATTTTTAGTATTGACCATAAGATGATTGCAAAACAATACTTAATTACAGGTATTGTTATGGGAATTATTGGTGTTGGAATGTCATTGCTTTTTAGAATGCAATTGGCTTGGCCAGAAGAATCTTTTAAAATTTTCAATATTTTATTAGGTGATAAATTTGCTCCAGAAGGAGTTATGGCTAATGATATTTATTTGGCTTTAGTTACAATTCATGGAACCATTATGGTATTCTTTGTATTGACGGCTGGTTTGAGTGGTACATTTAGTAATTTATTGATTCCACTTCAAATTGGAGCAAGAGATATGGCTTCTGGATTTATGAATATGATTTCATATTGGCTATTTTTCTTATCAAGTGTAATTATGATTTGTTCTCTTTTCGTTGAAGCTGGACCAGCATCTTCAGGTTGGACAATCTATCCTCCATTAAGTGCCTTACCTCAGGCAATACCAGGATCTGGTACAGGTATGACATTGTGGTTGGTTTCAATGGCTATTTTCATTGCTTCATCTTTGATGGGTTCATTGAATTATGTAGTTACTGTAATTAACTTGAGAACAAAAGGGATGTCAATGACTAGATTGCCACTTACTATTTGGGCATTCTTTGTTACTGCTATTATTGGTATTATTTCTTTCCCTGTTTTACTTTCTGCAGCTTTATTATTAATTTTTGATAGAAGTTTTGGTACTTCTTTCTTCTTATCTGATATTTATATTGCTGGTGAAGTTTTACATTATCAAGGTGGTTCTCCAGTACTTTTTGAGCACTTGTTCTGGTTCTTAGGCCACCCAGAGGTTTACATTGTATTGTTACCTGCTTTGGGTATCACTTCTGAAATTATTGCAACTAATTCTCGTAAACCAATCTTTGGTTACCGTGCGATGATTATGTCTATACTAGCAATTGCGTTCTTGTCAACAATTGTATGGGGTCACCATATGTTTATTTCAGGAATGAATCCTTTCTTAGGTTCTGTATTTACATTCACAACCTTATTGATTGCAATTCCATCAGCCGTAAAAGCATTTAACTATATTACTACTTTATGGAAAGGTAACTTGCAATTGAACCCAGCTATGTTGTTCTCAATTGGTTTGGTTTCTACATTCATTACAGGTGGTTTAACTGGAATTATCCTTGGTGATAGTACACTAGATATTAATGTACACGATACTTACTTTGTTGTAGCTCACTTCCACTTGGTAATGGGTATTTCTGCACTTTATGGTATGTTTGCTGGTGTTTACCATTGGTTTCCAAGAATGTTTGGAAGAATGTTAAATAAAAATTTAGGATACGTTCACTTTTGGGTAACAGCGGTTTGTGCTTATGGTGTTTTCTTTCCGATGCACTTCATTGGTTTAGCTGGTCTACCTAGACGTTATTATACTAATACTAACTTCCCACTTTTTGATGATTTACAAAATGTGAATGTATTGATTACTACTTTCGCTTTAATTGGTGGTGCATTTCAATTGGTATTTTTGTATAACTTCTTTGTAAGTATTTTTTACGGCAAAAAAGCAGAACAAAACCCATGGAAATCCAACACTCTTGAGTGGACTGCACCTGTAGAACACATACACGGTAACTGGCCAGGTGAGATTCCTGAAGTACACAGATGGCCTTATGATTACAGTAAGCCAGGTCATGATGTAGACTTTGTTCCTCAAAATGTTCCTATGAAAGAAGGTGAAGAAGTACTTCATCATTAATTTCAAAATTCATATAAAGCCTTTCGTTAAGAAAGGCTTTTTTATTGCAGTCCCTTTTTTTACCTTTATCGAATGAATGAACATTTAGACCCAACCAATAGTAATTATAATTCTGAAGAACTTGATATTGAGAAAAGATTAAGGCCTCTTAGTTTTGATGACTTTGCTGGTCAAGATCAAGTTTTAGAGAATCTTAAAGTTTTTGTGGCTGCTGCTAATCAAAGGAAAGAAGCATTAGATCACACTCTTTTTCATGGACCACCAGGTTTAGGAAAAACTACTTTGGCTAATATTTTAGCAAATGAACTACAAGTAGGTATCAAAATTACTTCTGGACCTGTTCTAGATAAACCAGGAGATTTAGCTGGTTTATTGACCAATTTAGAGGAACGTGATGTTTTATTTATCGATGAGATTCATCGGTTAAGTCCTATTGTTGAAGAATACCTTTATTCGGCGATGGAAGACTTTAAAATTGATATTATGATTGAATCTGGACCGAATGCGAGAACGGTTCAAATCAATTTGAATCCTTTTACATTGATTGGTGCGACAACACGCTCTGGTCTTTTGACCGCACCAATGCGTGCTCGTTTTGGTATTTCATCTCGTTTACAATATTATTCGACTGAGTTGCTTACTACTATTGTTGAGCGCAGTTCATCGATATTTAAAATGCCTATTACTATGGAAGCCGCAATTGAAATTGCAGGTAGAAGTAGAGGAACACCACGAATTGCGAATGCTTTGTTGCGTAGAGTTCGTGATTTTGCTCAGATTAAAGGGAACGGTACAATTGATATAGAAATAGCTAGATTTGCCCTTAAGGCCCTTAATGTTGATGCACATGGTTTAGATGAAATGGATAACAAGATTCTTGTAACCATCATTGATAAGTTTAAAGGAGGTCCTGTTGGTTTAACTACTTTAGCAACTGCTGTATCTGAGAGTAGTGAAACTATTGAAGAGGTATATGAGCCTTTTTTAATTCAAGAAGGTTTTATTATGAGAACACCACGTGGAAGGGAAGTAACTGAGAAGGCTTATCAGCATCTAGGTAAAGTTAGAATGAATGTTCAAGGTGGATTGTTTTAGTAATGATTAATAACAAAGAAAAATATACTCAATTTATAAAAGCCGAATCCAAAAGACTCGGCTTTTTGTCTTGCGGTATTTCTAGGGCTGGTTTCCTTGAAAGTGAAGCACCAAGATTGGAAAAGTGGTTGAATCATCAGATGAATGGTAAAATGGGCTATATGGAGAATCACTTTGATAAAAGACTTGATCCTACTTTGTTAGTTGATGGAGCTAAGAGTGTAATATCTTTGTTGTTGAATTATTATCCTTCTGAAGAGCAAAATCCAGATTCTTATAAGATTTCTAAATATGCCTTTGGTCAAGACTATCATTTTGTAATTAAAGACAAATTAAAGGAGTTATTGTTTTCGATTCAAACTGAAATTGGTGAAGTTTCAGGAAGAGCATTCGTTGATTCGGCACCTGTTCTAGATAAAGCATGGGCTGCGAAAAGCGGTTTAGGATGGATTGGAAAAAACAGTAATTTAATAACACAAAAGGTCGGTTCATTTTATTTTATTGCAGAGTTGATTGTCGATCTTGATTTAGTGTATGATCATACTACTACAGATCATTGCGGTACTTGTACAGCTTGTCTTGATGCTTGTCCAACACAGGCTATTGTTGCGCCTTATGTTGTGGATGGTAGTAAGTGTATTTCTTATTTTACGATTGAGTTAAAAGATAATATTCCATCAGAATTCAAAGGAAAATTTGACGATTGGATTTTTGGATGTGATGTTTGTCAAGATGTTTGTCCTTGGAATCGGTTTTCAAAATCCCATGAAGAGCCATTATTCAATCCAAATCCAGAAATGCTTCAATGGTCCAAAAAAGACTGGAAGGAAATCACATCAGAAACTTTTAATGCAGTATTTAAATATTCTCCTCTGAAGCGAACCAAATGGAATGGGCTTATGCGAAATATTGATAATGCTTTATGATTTTTTACTAGAATCTCTTTCAATCACACTAGTTTCCAAAATTATAGTCTTTGGAGTAAACGGAATGTTCTCTTTATGCGCATGCATTTCTTCTAATAGAAGATTAAAAGAGGCTACTCCCATTTCATGACTGGGTTGATCAATAGTACTTAGTTTTGGGGTCAAAACCTGAGACATGAACCAATTGCTAAAACCAATTACAGCTACTTGTTGTGGTACTTTTACTTGATGATCATTAAAGTAGGATAAAACCCCTACTGCCACCAAATCTGTTACTGCGAAGACACCGTCTACATCAGGATGTTCTTCGATTATTTGTTTTGCAAAGTCTAATCCTTCCTGGAAAGTTACATTTTCACAAGTGTAAACTAAAGTAGGGTCATATGGAATTTGATTCTTATCTAGTGTTTTTTTATAACCTATGTACCTATCTATCGCGTTTTGTGGGTTTAAAGGACCACGTATGTGGACTATTTTTCTACACCCTTTATCAATTAAATGTTGGGTAGCGCTCATGGCTGCTTTTTGATCATCTATTAAAACTTTGGAGCAATTGGCCAATTTTGATATTTTGTCAAACATCACAAAAGGAATATTTCTATTAATAATTTCCTTAATGTGTTCGTCAAAATTGGATTCATTCGATAGCGACATTATTATACCGTCTACACGCTTGTTGATCAAGAGTTCAACTTGTTTTCTTTCTAGTTCAATTGACTCGTTCGATTGAAGAATAATTACCAGATACCCATTTTTTTCAGCTTCATCGATAATTGCATTAATTACATTCGAGAAAAAATGATGCATTACTTCTGGAATTATCAATCCGATAGTTTTGGATTCTTTAGTTCTAAGATTTACGGCAAAACTATTAGGGGTATAATGCAAATCTTTAGCCAAATCAAGCACTGCCTTTTTAGTTTTTTCACTAACATCAGGATAGTTTTTTAAGGCCTTAGAGACAGTAGTTATTGAGATACCTAAGGTATTTGCAATTTCTTTAAGAGTAATTTCTTTCATGTAACGTTTAGTGCTTGACTTTTAAGAATTTTGTGTATGTTGTTATATATGAAGTAATTAATTCGTTTGAACTCCTATACTAATGTAAAGTATTTTTTGTAATTTTTTATGGATTAATTTGACAATTTTTAATAAAAAAACATAGTTATTTGGTTTATGCAGAACCTCTTTCCAAAAGTGAAGTCTGTAATTCGATAGTTTGAAAAGTTATGGGCTGTTTTTCTTTTTTTAATTGAATTTCTTCAAATAAAATCTCGGCAGCTTTTCTACCAATTTCAAAACCCGGCTGATCTACTGTAGAGAGTTTTGGTGTGGTGACTTCGCTTACAAACGAATTGCAGAAACCAAATACCGCAATTTGTTCAGGAACCGAGATGGCTATATCTTGCAAGGCTTTTAGGACTCCTACGGCAACCAAATCGGTTACGGTGAAAATGGCATCTAAATCGGGGTGCTCAGAACAAGCTATTTTAGCTGCTGCATAACCGTCTTCAAAATCTGAAAAATTATCACAAACATACACCAAGGATGCATCGTATGAAATTCCGTTGTCTTCTAATGCTTTTTTGTATCCCAAAAAACGATCAATTGCGTTTTGAGGCATATACGATCCTCGAAAATGAGCAATTTTTTTTCGCCCTTTTTTGATTAAATAATCTACCGCCTCATAAGCCGCTTTTCGATCATTAATGCTCACTTTGGAGCAATTGACTAGTTTGGCAATTTTATCGAACAGTACTAATGAAGTATTGTGTGCCAATACCTTTTTGATGTGGTCGAAATCACCGGTTTCATTTGATAATGAGATGATGATTCCATCGACTCTTTTGCTTAGCAATAAATCAATTTGTTTTTTTTCTAGTTCTAATTTTTCGTTTGAACGCAACACAATTACCAAATAGTCTCTTTTTTCAGCTTCTTCCAATACGCCTTTGAACACTTTAGAGAAAAAATGAAAATCAACGGTAGGGATAATAACACCAATGGTTTTTGATTCACTAGTTCTTAAGTTGACAGCAAAACTATTTGGGGTATAATTTAGCTCTTGGGCCAAATCAATTACAGCTTTCTTGGTTTTTTCACTAATGTCGGTATAGTTTTTTAGGGCTTTTGATACCGTAGTAGTGGAAATGCCGAGCTGTGCCGCTATTTGTTTAAGTGTTGCATTATTCATTTGAAAAATTGAATGGTTTGTCTAGAAGAATCAATGCTTTTAAACAAACATACAATTTATTAGTAGAAGATGATTTCTAAAATGTGATTTGTTTTGGTTTTTTTATGGGAAAAATGTTAAAAAAATTATTTAATTGCTATGATTGCTGCTTCATAGGGCAGTAATTTGTTGCTTTCAATGCTTTTTTGATTATAATTTGAAAGCAATATTTTTGCTCCTACAACAGAAATTGGAATTGAAAAAAGGGCTTCCTGTGATGTAAAGTTCAGCAAGACTACTATTTTCCGACCATTTAGTTCTCTTAAATAGGCATAAACTTTCTCATTTTCTTCGTCTAATAAAGTATAACTACCATAAATGAGTGTGGGCTCTTTTTTTCGTAATTGTATCAACGTTCTAAAATAATTTAAGGTTGAGTCAGTATCATTTTCTTGACTTTCGGCATTGATTGTTGTATGGTTAGGATGTACTTTTAGCCAAGGCTTCCCTTCGGTAAAACCAGCATTGGGTGATGCATTCCACTGAAATGGCGTTCTTGAATTTTCTCTAGAAGCTTGTTTTTGTTCTTCTAAAAAACCTTCTAAATCGCCATTCTGACTTTTGATAAACTCATATTTATTTATCGTATCTATATCATTATAATCGGATATGGAATCGAATCGAATATTGACCATTCCGAGTTCATCGCCTTGAAAATAATAGGCTGTACCTCGCATAGTCAACACAAATGTAGTTAGCATTTTGGAACAAATCGCTCTGAATTCACTACTGTCATTACCAAATTTACTCACCATTCTGGGTTGGTCGTGATTCGCCAAAAAGATGGAGAGCCAGCCTTTGGTTTTGAAGGCATCATCCCAGCGTGTGTAGAGTTTTTTGTAATTTACTATGCCGTAGTTCATAACGTGACTGCCAATTTCTACGCCTTCCAAATGATAGGCCATACTCAGTTCTTTTCGGTCAGGGTCTACAAAAAGTAGCGCTTCTTCTGGAGAGCCGCCAGCTCCTTCAGATACGGTCATCACATCATAGTGTTGCAAGACTTCTCGATGCATTTCTTGAATGTAATCGTGCAAATGTGGTCCTCTCCCGTAATACTTCATAATTTCGGGGATGTTACCTAAAATATCATTTGGAAGTTCGGGAAATGAAGGGTCTTTTGAAATGAATTGAAAAGCATCCATCCTAAACCCATCGATGCCTTTATCGAGCCAAAAACGCATAATAGCATACAATTCCTCTCGTACTTTTGGATTGTTCCAATTTAAATCGGGTTGTTTTACGGAGAAGTAATGAAGATAATACGCATCGGTTGTTGCGTCATATTTCCAAGCATTGCTTTCAACGTCAAACCAACTCCATCGGTAAGGTGGCGTTCCTTTTTCGGCGGGCCACCAATAATAATAATCGCGATACGGATTGTCTCTTGATTTTCTGCTCTCTTGAAACCAAAAGTGTTCATCGCTACTATGATTGAATACCAAGTCCAAAATGAGTTTAATACCTCTTTCTTTTAGCCCTTTTAGGAGGATGTCAAAATCTTCCATAGTTCCGAAATCGGCTAGAATTGAGCGATAGTCACTCACATCATAGCCATTGTCATCATTTGGTGATTCGAAAATTGGGTTGAGCCAAATGGCATCAATTCCAAGACTTTTTAGATAATCTAATTTTGAAATTATACCTTGTAAATCTCCAATACCATCCCCATTACTGTCCTTAAAACTTCTGGGATAAATTTGATAAATTACGGCTTCTTTCCACCATTTTGTGTCTAAAGTTGGCGAAATTATTGCATTATTTAAAGTCATTGCTTTAATTTAAAGGTTTTTATGATGAGATATTTAATAGTATGTACCTATCTTTTTAATAGTTTAGTATTTATTGCAAATATTGATTTTATTCTTGAAACGGATGCATAAATTCATCGATTTCTTTTCGGGTTATTTTGGGGTTGGCTCCTTCTTGTGAAGCGACTAAGGCTCCTAAAGCACAGGCAAAATTTAGTGCTGCTTGAGGATTGTTTTCAGTAATTAAAACGCTAAGCAAGCCAGCCAAAAAGGAGTCTCCTGCGCCTACGGTATCGGCTACTGTGACTTGGTATCCGCTGTTGTAATACAGTTGATTATTGGTAAATAAAACGGCTCCGTGGCTGCCTTTGGTCACGCAAATATTATTGGTGTTGGTTTTTTCGGCAATGAAGTGAATGTTTTGTTCTAACGAATGATAGGGAGAGTTCAAGAAATTGGCTATTTCGTATAGTTCGTCATCATTAAATTTGATGCAATCGGCTTCGAGCATTAATTCTAGAAGTAACTCTTTGTTGTAGAAAGGTGCTCGGAGATTGACGTCAAACACCTTGAATTTTGATAAAGCGATATAATTAAGAAGGCTTTGATGCGCAATTGCGTCACGACAGGCCAAACTGCCAAAAACAAGCACATCTGCTCCAATTACTGCGGTTTCTCCTTCTTGCGTATACTTGATTTTGTCCCAAGCAGCGGGATAATTGATGGTGTAGGTGGCAGAACCTTTTTCGTTTAGGTGCACTAAAACTTCGCCTGTTGGGTGAGCGCCGTTGATTTGGATGGTTTTGGTTGAAATACCTGTTGGCATTAGGCAGTCAATTACTTCTTGTCCATTTGAATCTGCTCCAATGCAACTAATGATTTGCGTATTGATACCTAATGAAGCTAATCTAAGAGCAACATTTAAGGGTGCGCCTCCAATTTTTTTGTGCGTTGGAAAGATATCGAATAAGATTTCTCCAAAGCAAACTATGGATTTGGTGTTGGGTTGATTAATCATAAGCTTTCATTTTAGATTCAATTTCTTCAAGCGATAATCCTTTGGTTTCTGGCATCATAAAGAGTACAAAAACGAGTTGTAAGAGCATCATAAAGGCAAAAAAAGCAAAAATAGGCCAAGGATTTTCTTTGTAAATATCAATAACAATTGGTCCGACTAAGGTGATTAAAGCCGCAAAAATCCAGTGAATTCCTGTGCCAAAAGCTTGCCCATTTGCCCGAACGGTATTGGGGAAGATTTCGGAAATGAAAACCCAGATTACGGCTCCTTGTCCGATGGCGTGAGATGCAATAAAAAGCATAATAGACAGCAATAAAACTACTGAGCCTAGTTGCGAATAGAAAGCAAAAGCAACCATAGTCAAGCTTAGAATGTAACCCAACGAGCCAATTAACATAAGTTGTTTTCGACCTAAAACATCTATTAAACGCATTCCGATTAGGGTGAAAACCAAATTGGTCACGCCAATCAAAATGGAATTAAACAAGGATTCTTTGGCTCCTAATCCTGCCATTTCGAGAATTTCTGGGGCATAATATAATATGAAATTGATGCCTGATAATTGATTGAAAAAAGCCAATAGAAAAGCCAGAAGAATAGGAAATTTATACTTTTTAGAAAAGAAAGTATCTACTTTTGTGCTCGTTATTACGTCTTTTTTGATTTCATTAAAACTTTCTTTGGCCTGAGCTGGAGCATAAATCATTTCTAAAACAGCTAAACCCGCTCGGTCATCTTTTTTAGTAAGAATAAGCCATCGAGGGCTTTCAGGAATTCTAATGACAATAACGCTGTAAATCAATGCTGGTAAAGCGACAATGCCAATCATCCAACGCCAATCGTTTTCTCCGCCAAAACCTTCGAAAAAATAGTTTGAAAAAAAGGCAATCAGTATTCCGAATACGATGTTAAACTGAAATAAAGTTCCCAATTTTCCACGGTTTTCTGGACTTGAAATTTCCGAAATATAGATGGGAGCGGCTACCGAAGAGGCGCCAACCCCAATTCCGCCAATGAATCTAAAAAAAGAAAAAACATAAGGATTGGGAGCCAATGCCGAGCCTAGTGCCGAAACCAAAAACAAGATACCTATCCAAAGCAGTGTTTTTTTTCTCCCCCATTTATCACACGGATAACCACCCAAAAGGGCACCTAATACCGTTCCCCAAAGCGCCATAGACATTATAAAAACACCGTGAAATAATGGAGTGGTATGCCATAATTCCTTTATAGGTAAATTGGCTCCAGAGATAACTACGGTATCAAAACCAAATAAAAATCCAGCTACTGCAACAGTAAGTGACCAGTTTCTAACGTTATTCATTCTTTGCTATTTTTTTTGGCCAAATACTGCTAATGCTACTAATGGTAAAATCATTCAGTTCTTGGTCTTCGGTTGATAAAATACTTAATTGAGTGTAGGGTTTTTGAGGGAAAATTTGTTCGGTGAAACTATACAATCCATCATTCAAGAAAAGCTCTATAGAGGACCAATCCAGAATGATTTGAAAATCGATTTTTTCGGTAACAAGTGCTGAAACGTTAGATTTATGAATGTCTTTCCCAAAGTTTTTTTCAAAGGCAACTTTTCCAGATTTTCGACGGTCAATGCTAAACGTTTTTGATTGGGAATTATAATGGAGCACTAAAGAATCTTTTACGTCATTGGAAAAAACCAATTGTAAGTCTTTGTTAGCTGCATTGAATCGGATTTCGGATTGGTTAAAAGCCTCGTATTTAAATTTGGTTTTTTGATTGGCTTTTAACTTGACTTTATTAGAGGTAAAGGCTGGTTTTTGTAGCTTTTTAAAAGCTGCAATAGGTTTGTTTTTCAGGATAAACTCTCCGTTTATTTTTGTTAGTTCAAGTGTTCTTGGCAGTGTCATAGCGCTTCTCCAATTTTTGGTAGGAGTATTTCTGGCATATAACCAATTACTCATCCATCCTATGAATATTCTTTGGTTATTGGGAGCATCATTATAAGTAACTCCAGCATAATTATCAGTGCCAAAGTCAATCCACTTAGGTTCTTTTTGAGTGCTAGTAAATGTTTTTCCATCAAAATTCCCCACAAAATATTGAGTTCCCGAACCTCCATTTGGAGCACCAGGATTGATACTTATAATTAAAACCCATTTTTCTTCTCTGTTGCCATTTACTTTTAATTTGAAGATATCTGGGCATTCCCAAACACCACCGTGGGCGCCAAACTCTTTTCCAAATTCACTTTCTTTAGTCCAATTGATTAGGTTTTTTGAAGTGTAAAATTCTGCGTGGTCCCCAGCAACAAGTACCATATTCCAGATGTTGGTTTCTGAATTCCAAAATACCTTCGGGTCTCTAAAATCTTTTTTGTTAGTGTTACTTATGATAGGATTTCGCTCGTATTTTTTCCAAGTTTCTCCTTCATCAAGGCTGTAAGCTAGCCCCTGTGATTGAGTGTTTATTTTACCTGCTTTTTCAAAAGCCATATTATGATAAGTAAAGATGGCAACCAGTGGCGGATGTTCTTTGGTTCCCAATCCTGAAGTGTTGTTGTAATCAATTACCGCACTTCCAGAGAAAATTAATCCCAGTTCATCAGGAAATAAGGCTATTTTCTTGTGTTGCCAATATATCAAATCGGTACTTGTTGCGTGTCCCCAATGCATTGGTCCCCAAACAATATCTTCAGGATAGTATTGGTAAAACAAATGATAAACTCCTTTGTAAAATACCATTCCATTTGGGTCATTCATCCATTTTTTTTGGGGTGTAAAATGAAATTGTGGTCGATATGGTTCTTTAAAAAGTTGGTTAGGATTTGAAGTGAGAGGAGGAGCAGTAGGTATTGAGAATTCATTGTCTTTTACTTTCTCACACCCCATATTCAACAGGCAAAGGAAAATAGGTATTAAATAAGTCTTTGGGAGTACTTTCATCTTTTTTAGTTTAACCATCCCATAAAAATAGAATTCCTTTTTTAAATTATGGAAGGCTAAAAAATCGAAAACGATTTCGATTTTTTCGAAAACGATTTCGATTTTGAATTGAGCGACTTAGTGGTGAAATCCAATTTTTTAAATGTAAATACTTTAAATTTGAAATTATTTTAACATTAAAAATATGAAATCAACAATCATTAAGATTGCCGCTATTTTTCTTTTTAGTCCATTTTCTCAGGCTCAGACCCAATCCGACGAATGGAATTTGGTAGCGAATTCTCGAGACAATTATTATGGTGTGGCTATGGCCAATGGTCAAATTGGGATTGTTACCGATGCGACTCCGCTCAAAACCAAAGAAATCATTCTTAATGGGGTTTATGACGGTAGCCCTGAGAACGGCATCAGTAGAATTGTTCGTGGGATAGAGTTTTTGAACTTGAGATTAGTAATCAATGGGGAAGAAGTGACGGCTTCGAATATAGATAAATGGGAACAAGTTGTTGCTATGAAAGAAGGAACTAGCACGACTTCGTTCCGATTTAAAGATATAGCGGCTATTGAGTATACTATTTTGGCGAATAGAGCCTTGCCTTTTTCTGCGATGGCTATTGTGAAAATCACACCTTTGAAAGATATCGATGTGACTGCGGTCAGTTATATGACAGTTCCCGAAGAATTAAAACAAGCCAAAAGACAATTTAGGGTATTAAAAGACAACCAATATCTAATGCCGGTTTTTGGAACTACTGCACAAACTTTGACGGGTAAATATAAAGTGGCGGCATCAACCACTTTTTTGTTTGATGGTACCAGCGAAACTTTGGAGCCAAAAGGCGATGAAGTTGGTTTTTCTAAAAAATTAAGCAAAGGAAAAGCCTATCGGTTTGCAATAGCTGGAGGGATTTGTACTTCAAAAGATGTTACGGACCCTTTGAATGAATCCGAAAGACAACCTATTTATGCTTTGCAAGAAGGGATTGATAAATTGTTGTTCAAGCACAAAAAAGCTTGGGCCGATTTATGGAAGTCGGGAGATATTCAAATTGAAGGAGATTTAGATGCACAACAACGAGTACGTTTTGCATTGTATAATTTGTATTCCTTTATTCGTCCAGATTCAAGACAAAGCATAGCGCCAATGGGCTTGTCTTCTCAGGGGTATAATGGTCATATATTTTGGGATACAGAACTTTGGATGTTTCCAACTTTGTTAGTCTTGCAACCAGAAATGGCTAAATCGTGTTTGGATTATCGTTCTGACCGTTTGGCAAAAGCCAAGCAAAAAGCAAGTATTTATGGTTATCAAGGAGCGATGTTTCCTTGGGAATCTGATGATACAGGAGAAGAAGCTACGCCGACTTGGGCATTAACTGGAATTTTTGAACAACACATTACGGCAGATGTGTCTATTGCTTTTTGGAATTATTTTGCAATGACACAAAATCAATCTTGGTTACGAAATGAATGGGAGGTTTTGAAACAAACGGCCAATTTTTGGGTCAGTAGGGCAGTAGAAAATGCGGACGGAAGCTATTCCATTCATAATGTGGTCGGTGCGGACGAATATGCTCAGCACGTGGATGATAATGCTTTTACGAATGCTTCGGCCATAGAAAGTTTGAAAAACACGATTAAAGCGGCAAAGATTTTAAATGAAAAAGTGAATGAAGAATGGATTAAGGTTTCGGAGAAATTAGTGATTCATAAAGAAAATGGAATCACACAAAATTACAAAGGATACAAAGGGCAAATGATAAAACAAGCGGATGTAAACTTGTTGGCTTATCCGTTGCACATCATAACAGATAAAGAGCAAATCAAGAAGGATTTAGAATATTATGCTGATAAAATTGACAAGAAAGATGGTCCTGCAATGGCTTCTGGAGTTTTATCTGTTTTGTATGCCCGATTGGGAGATAGAGATAAGGCCTATGAATATTTTGTAAAATCATATTTACCCAATAGTCGCCCACCATTTGGAGTGTTTTCAGAATCCGCCAATAGTAATAATCCTTATTTCGCTACAGGAGCAGGGGCAATGCTTCAAGCGGTAATTTATGGTTTTGGTGGGGTTGAGCAAACGGATAAAGGATTGCAATTTAATAAAGGGATTTTGCCCAAAAAATGGAAGTCTTTGAAAATTATTGGTATTGGAACCGATGAAAAAACAATTACCGTAAATTAATTCGTTTGTGTTGCGATTGATGCTTTTTTTAATTTTTAATTAATTGATTTTCTGACATTAAATTTTGTCGTTAGGATTTTGTTATGAAAAATACATTTTTATTGAATAATTAGCAGTCAAAATCTATGAATGGAATGTTTAACTGAATAATCGATAAGCGATTTTGTTTAAAAAAGCCGAAAAAAAGCATTATATGTTTTTTTTGTCGGTTTTTTTTATGGTTTATTTAAAATAAATATTAAAATTTTGAAGTATCTATTTTAAAATCGAAAACGTTTTCGGTCTATCGAAAACGTTATAGTTGTACTTTTTCTTAAATTTTTCATAAAACATTGCTTAAGTTTGATTTGTATAAAAAAAGCAATAACCAAATTTTTAAAAATTATTAACTAACTTATTTATTACGTATGAAAAATAGTCTACTAAAAGGCTTGATGGTATTTCTAACGGTTCTTTGCACAGGCATGACCTATGCACAAGAGATTACCGGAAAAGTATCAGATGCTAGTGGTCCTCTTCCTGGGGCCAATGTATTGGTAAAAGGAACTAGTAATTCTGTTCAGACAGATTTTGATGGAAGATTTACCCTGAGAAACGTTAGCTCAGACGCGATCTTGGTATTTAGCTACATTGGCTTAAAGACACAAGAAGTTAGTGCTTCAGGAAAAAGTGTGATCAATGTTACTCTAAAAGATGATTCGGCAGAATTAAAAGAGGTTGTAGTTATTGGTTATGGATCAGTGAAAAAGAAAGACGCAACGGGTGCAGTTGATCAAATTGGTGCGAAAAATTTTGATAATGTTTCAGCAACCAATCCAGCAGAATTGCTAAGAGGTAAGGTTTCGGGTGTTCAAATCACTCAATCTAGTGGAGAACCAGGGGCCGGTGTTTCGATTAGAATACGTGGTAATTCATCAATTCGTTCTGGAAATAATCCTTTAATTGTAATTGATGGTGTACCATTGGATGGTGGAAATATGTCCTCTGAGGGTGGTGAAATAACGGATATTGGTTCCTCTTCCGCAAGGAATCCTTTAAATTTCATCAATCAAAACGATATTGAAAGTATGTCGGTTTTGAAAGACGCTTCTTCAACTGCAATTTATGGTGCAAGAGGAGCAAATGGTGTTATTGTAATTACTACAAAAAAAGGAAAATCAAATTTACCTCAGTTAACTTATAACGCCTCTGTACAATTTAGTAAAATGTCAGGAGATTTCAAGTTGTTAACTCCAAGTGAGTATGCAAAGGCAGTGCCCGGGCAAGACAAAGGAGGTCGAGATTATAATTGGGAAGATGCAATTATGCAATCTGGATTAACAACAAACCATGATTTATCAATCAGTAAGGCTTCAGAAAATTCCAATACTCGTTTGTCTATTGGAGCTACTTCAACAGATGGTATTGTTAAAAATACTGGTATAGCTAAATACACTATCGGTTTTAATAATTCGAATGATTTTTTTGGTGGTGTTTTAAAAGTTGATACTCATTTATTGTATGCAGGAATTAAAGACAGAACAACATTGATAACTAATAATGCTGGATATATAGGTAACTTAATTGGATCTGCTTTGTATTGGAATCCAACTTTACCTATTTACAAACCAGATGGCTCTTATACTTTTGTTGGGGATGATTATTTAAATCCTGTTCAATTGTTAAATTCTTATAAAGATTATACAAATACTCAAAAGTTAGTTGCTAATATCACTACTACGATTAAGTTAACAGATTATTTAAAATACAATTTTGTGTTTGGAGTAGAAGCTTCAAATTCTGCTAGAAAAAGACAAGTATTACCAACGATCAATATTAGAAGTACTGCTCTAAGAGCAATAGATGACGTGAATGGAGGTGTTGAAAAATTTGGTTATGCGAATATTGCCAATTTAAATAAGTTTAATAAAACATTTGAACACAATATTACTTTTGATAAAGACTTAGGTGATAATTTTCATTTAAACACTATTTTAGGTTATTCATATTACGACTATAATTTTGAAGGGAATACTTCTTCAGGTGTAGGTTATAATATAGCTCAGACTAACTTGATTGATAATATAGAAGGTGGAATTGTTACTAAATTTCAAGCAAATTCTGCAAGAAATAGAGTCGAGTTACAGTCTTACTTTGCAAGAGCTGAAGCGGCTTTATATAAAAAATTGATTCTTACTGGAACAATTAGAAGGGATGGGTCTTCTAAATTAGGTGAGAACAATAAATATGATGTGTTTTATGCTTTAGGAGCAGCCTACAAGATAATTGAGCAAAACGAAGGTTTGTTAAATGATATAAAAATTAGAGGAAGTATAGGAAGGACTGGTAATCAAGAGTTTGCTGCGAATTCAGCTCTAAACAAAAGTTCCTACGGTCCAGGAGGTTCAGATAATGGTCCAGAAGGTGTGAATGCAAATCCAAATTTGAAATGGGAGACTACAAAATCTTATGGAGCGGGTATTGATTTTGAGCTATTTAATAATAGATTAACAGGTTCTTTTGATTACTTCCAAAGAGATACTAAAGATTTGATTTTTCCTTTGAGACCTGCTGCTACACAACCGGGTCCAAATTCAAATAAATTTGAGAATCTTAAAGGGAATTTAATCAATAAAGGGTTTGAGGTTGGTTTAAGTTATAAAGTAATTGATACAGACAATATTCAGTGGAATATAGCTGCAAACGCTTCATTCTTAAGTAATGAATTGAAAAACTTCCCAGTTGATGTAAATGCTGGAGGAATAAATGGTCAAGGTCTTACAGGTGCTTATGCACAAGTTATAAAAAGTGGATATCCTATTTACACATATTTTATGTATGAATTTAAAGGATATGATGCATCTGGAAATTCAATTTATACAGATGCTGATGGTAATGATTCAGGTTTGGGGCTTGCTACAAGAAAGTATCTTGATAAACAGCCATTACCAAAAATCAATCTAGGTTTTTCTACTAATTTTGCATATAAAAACTTTGATGTTACAGCTTCTTTTTATGGGGCTTTTGGTCACTATATTTATAATAATACAGCTAATGCCTATTTCTTTAAAGGAGCATTATTAGGAGGAAGAAACACAGTGCCAGAAGTGGCAAGCTCACCTCAAGCACAAGGAGATCCAAATTCACCTTCAACAAAATATTTAGAGAAAGGGGATTTCTTGAGATTAGGAAATTTAACATTAGGGTATACCTTTAAGGGTGCTGGTTTAGAACGTTTTAAAATAAAATCGGCAAGATTTTATGTAAATGCAGATAACTTATTTGTAATAACTTCTTATTCTGGTTTTGATCCTGAAGTTGATACCGATAAAACTTTGGGAGGGGTGCCTTCTGCAGGGATGGATTATTTGTCATATCCAAGAGCAAAAAGCGTAGCTATTGGTCTTAACGTAACATTTTAATACAAGAAACAATGAAAAGAAATAATATAATTAAGTGTGTTTTATTCTCGAGTACTATACTTTTTGGTGTAAGTTGTACTAATTTGGATGAAGAAATATTGGATGGATATAACTCAGATTCAAATTCTGGTGGTACCGTTAATACAACGGCATTATTACAGTCCGCTACAGAAGATTTAAGAAACTTTCAAGATATGGGTCAGATGTTTACCATGGACGAAATGTCAACGGATGCTTTGGTCGGGCCAACTCGTGGAGGTGACTGGGATGATAATGCAAAATGGAGACAATTTCATGTGCACACTTGGGGACCTGATAATCCTGAAATTATAGTTGCTTGGAATAATTTGTTATCAAGTGTGTACAAATGTAACCAAGTAATTTTTAATAGCACTAATCCAACTCAGTTGGCTAATGCAAGATTTTTGAGAGCTTTCAATTATTTTAAATTGATAGATTATTTCGGACAGGTTCCTTATAGAGAAAAAGGGAGTGATCCTCAGGCAAACGCAAAAGTTTGGACTCGCTCTGAAGCAACAGACTTTGTTATAGCTGAATTGGAAGCTATAGTTGGAAGTTTGCCAAACCGTGTTGCTGGAGACCCGAGCATTATCAACAAAGATGCAGCAAATTTTTTACTGGCGAAATTATACTTAAATAAAGGGGTGTTTAAAGCAGCTGATCCAAGCGCTGCTATTGTTTTTGATGCAGCCGACATGAACAAAGTTGTTAGTTATGTAAATGCTATCAATAGTTCTTTGTCTACAAATTATTGGGATAATTTTTCTCCTAGTAACAATACTTCTCCAGAACTTTTATTAACATCAAAGAATGTTTTAGGAACTACCGGGAATATACAATCTCGTTGGAGAATGAGTACGCATTACAATCAAACCCCTGGAGGTTGGAATGGTTTTGCAACGGTAGCAGAATATTATAATCGTTTCTCGGCAACGGATGCTAGAAGAAATTACAGTACAACTGAAATTATAGAAAAATTTGGTAACCCAATAGGATTTCAAATTGGTCAGATGTATGCTCCAGGTGGAGTTACCCCTCTAAAGGATAGAAATGGGAATCCATTAGTTTACACAGCTGCTCTAACAATGATTACAGGTGGTGCAACTTTGGAAACAGCAGGTATTCGAACACAAAAGTACCAGCCAGATCCAAAGAATTTAGATAATCCTGAAAATGATTATGTACTTATGAGGTATTCTGATGCCTTATTGATGAAAGCTGAGGCTATTAAAAGAGGTGCTACAGGTGATGCGGATGCTATAATGTCTCAAATTGCTACTAGAGCAGGTATTCCAGCTGTATCAGCAACTTTAGATAATATTTATTTAGAAAGGGGAAGAGAATTATGGTTTGAAGGATGGAGAAGAAATGATATGATTCGTTTTGGAAAATTTTTGTCTGCAAGAGAACTTAAGCCAACTGAATCTAATTCAAAATATTTGCTTTATCCTATACCTGCAGATGCTTTGTTTAATGTGAATCTTAAGCAAAACCCTGGTTATTAATACTTTTTGGTTTAGATTAAATTTTGTTTTGTGTTAGTTTAAAGAGGGTAGCGATACCCTCTTTTTCTTTAAAAGTATTTCTGTAAGTTGTTTTTTTTTACATATTTATTCTATAAATTACGTGACTATAAGAGCCTTACAAAATAATTAAAACCTACTCACTATTATGTTGCAACGATTATTTCTATTTGCTATTGTAACACTTTTTTTCTCGAATTGTTCCAAAGTTAAAACCGATACTTTATTCACCCAAT
>ERZ724524.138-NODE-138-length-44694-cov-4.784807_pt1 | contig 44694 bp, 38 predicted proteins | sample MGYA00376057_ERZ724524 | MGnify/ENA primary metagenome ERZ724524 (study PRJEB28724, sample SAMN07190888) | wastewater metagenome | isolation source: influent of sewage treatment plant in Hong Hong | place: USA: Christiansburg, Virginia | collected 2016-03-01 ...
ATTTATACTTTGGGGTGCGCACCTTGGCGGCTTGCATAAAAGCCGCGTGTTTGGAGGGTCGAAATTTAATGTCGATGGTGGCAGGGTTAGCAGGGTCGATGGTGGCAGTTGATTGAATGGTGTCTAATGGCGATTGTTCTCGAGTTTTTTTGGCTTTTTCTTCAATAAGTTGTTGTTTAATATCGGGTAATGAAGAGGGCATAATATCAGACATACAGCGTCCATAATCTTAAAGCTAACCATCAAAAAGCCATCAATCACAAAACTATTAATCATGAAGGTATCAGTTAAAAAGCTATTAATCAAAAAGCTATCAAAAATTAGCAAACTTGTATGACGATTTAATGACGTATGGTTTACCGCGCATGGAATTGGACATCAAACTGATCACCACCCCGCCTTTATTAATAATTAACAATTAATAAAGCCGTTGGCTGGCAAGCGTCATCAAATCGAGTAGGCCTTGGCGATATCTTGAATCAGGTAAGGTCAGTACGGCTTGTCTAGCAATCTCGCTTTCTTGCATCGCTTTGTCACGGCAATACGCCAGAGCGCCACTGGTTTTGACAATCTCAATAATCTCGCCCGTGTCTTGCACTTCCCCTGTCTGAATGGCAATCCGTAATTTTTCATGCGTATCACCCGTGGTCATTTCAAGCGCTTTAATCAGCGGCAAGGTGGGCTTGCCTTCAGCGATATCATCACCCACGTTTTTGCCGAGCACCTCACTGTCACCGACAAAATCGAGCACGTCATCAATGATTTGGAAGGCATTACCAAAGTGCTGACCAAATTTGGCGAAGGCGTCATTGTATTCGAGGCGATTTTCCAAAATAGCCACGCCTTGACTTGCCATCATAAATAGCCGAGAGGTTTTGCCGTCAATGATTTTCATATAATCAGCTTCGTTGGCTTTGGGGTCATGCTGATGTTGTAGCTGCAATACTTCCCCTTCAGCGATATCACAGGTGCCATCTGAGAATAACTGCAATAACGGCAACGAGCCAAAACCTACCAAAAGATTGAATGAACGGGCAATCAGGTAGTCACCCACCAATACAGCCGTTGCATTATCCCACGTTGCATTCGCGGTCGGCTTACCACGGCGCATACCTGACGCATCAATCACATCGTCATGTACCAAAGTTGCGGTATGCAGCATCTCAGTGATTGCCCCCAAATGCATGGCAGCGTGTGAGGGCTGGTCGTTACAAATGCGTGAGCAAAGTAGCGAAATTAAGGGGCGCATACGTTTACCGCCTGCGTTGATGACATGCTGACTCACCGACATGACCAGTTTAACTTTTGAGCTTAGACTGCCATACACCTGCTTATCCATAATCTCGAAATCGTCAGCGATAATAGATTGAATCTGCTGATAGGTGACAGGTGTGCTGTTACTGTCTTTGGTAACAGCATTGGTAGCAGTGGAGGTAGGATTTGATTGTTCATTGTCTAGCATAGGTTGGCTCAAAGCTTGGAGTGAAAATTCGTGAAATTTGGCGTGTGGTGAAAGTCGGCAAAATCATACCATACTGCCGTTTTTTGTGTAAGTTATAGCTGTGTATTTTTATTGGCGACTTGTATTACTGAGCGGACACTGCGTTGAGAAACGCGCAATAATTTATCAGCCAAAATCGCACCCACATCCGTGAAGTTTTACTTGATTTTAAACACTAAAAACGTTAAAATCGCGACCTTATATTTCCCTGTGTATCCGTCGTAGAAGTGTTATCGCCCTTGGTAGCCACGGTGTACGGGTTTATTGGAGCAACCAAGATGTATGCAGTAATCAAAAGTGGTGGTAAACAACATCGCGTCGTTCAAGATGAGTTTTTAAAAGTTGAATTACTAAAAGCTGAAAAAGGCGATACCATCAAAATTGAAGACGTTTTAATGGTCGTTGATGGCAGCGATATCAAAATTGGTCAACCTGTGGTTGCCGGTGCAGTGGTCGAAGCTGAAGTAGTAGAACATGGTCGTGGCGAAAAAGTACGTATTGTAAAACACAAACGTCGTAAACACTATCATAAAGAACAAGGTCACCGTCAATGGTATACTTTGTTAAAAATCAAAGCAATCACTGCTTAATTGACTATTTCAAACACATTAATCTCTAGGAGACATCGACATGGCACATAAAAAAGCCGCAGGTTCTACCCGTAACGGTCGTGATTCAAACCCAAAAATGCTTGGCGTAAAAATCTTTGGCGGTCAACAAGTTGTTGCTGGCAACATCATTGTACGTCAACGTGGTACAGAATTTCACGCAGGTGAAGGTGTAGGTATGGGTCGTGACCATACATTATTTGCTTTAACTGACGGTGTGGTAAAATTTGCTGTTAAAGGTAAATTCAATCGTCGCTACGTATTTGTTGAAGGCGCAGCTGAATAATCATTCAGCTTGTTGTTAAACAAATTAACCCAATAAGTTGCACTTATTGGGTTTTTTATTGCCTGTATCTATGCGTGTTAACGGGTTTTGGATGGTTTCAATGGCTTGGCATTGCCAAGTCAGTGCCTAGTCAAAACTTTCTTAGCGCTCAGCTATTGTTACATTTGTTACAACTTCAACAACAATCATTGCATGGGGCGTCTAGTAGGGTAAGAAAAATTTAGCGACAATACCTGTCAGCGAATTTAGCTTAACTCGTTAATTTTTAATTGGTTAATTTTTAATTGATTGATTAGCCTGTTGGGCTGATATTATTTTTGAATATTTTTTCTAAACTTTTAACAATTTTTATTGAATGAGGAACCTACTATGACAACATCTACCAATAAAATTATCAGTAAATTAGCCACAAAATTAGTCACAGGTACATTATCAGCACTATTGATTGCCAGCATGCCGATGACAGTCGCTATGCAATCAGCCAATGCCGCTGTCGCCAACTCAGCAAGCGCGGCAACAAACTTAAATAACCTACTTAAAAATGTCAAAAGCATGACGGCCAATTTTAGTCAAACCACCTCTGGCGCAGGCGGCAAGGGCTTAAGTAAAGCATCAAAGAATTTCTCAGGTACCATGGCTGTGCAACGCCCAAACCAGTTTCGTTGGCAGATTGATGGTACAGCGTCGCAACTGATTGTTGCCAATGGCAATACGCTTTGGGTGTACGATAAAGACTTAAATCAAGCGACCAAGCAAAGCGTGAGCAATCAAGTAGGGGATACCCCAGCACTGATTTTGTCAGGTGATCCTAGCAAAATCGCCAATAGTTTTAATGTGACCCAGCCGATTGCCTCAAAAAATTACTATGTGCTGTATCCAAAAAGTGGCAATGCCAACTTTAAAAGTTTAGGTATCGCTTTTAACAGCGGTAATCCTGTCATGATGGTATTAAATGATAATTTGGGACAAACCACCAGTATTCGATTCTCAAATGTGAAACGCAATACATCAATTGCCAGTAATCAATTTAGCTTCACGCCCCCTAAAGGTGTTGATGTGATTAACCAATAAGTATTTAACTATTTCATTAAATACATTATTTAAATGATTTTTGACTGACAAACCCTGCTCATGGCAGGGTTTTTTTTGCTAAAGTGTTGCTATTTAATTAACGGTTAATTAACGGAAGATTGAAGCCTGCTACTAGCATTTTTTACATAAAATGAGTAAACTATCTGTGTTTTAGCCAGTTAACAGCAATATATAGTTACTTTTGTTAAAATACGCATTTTTATAAAGTGATGTAATGCTACTTTATATTAGGTTTTCATCGTGGTTTTAGCAATATATTTGACTAGCCTGTTTAGTAACTAGCCAATCACTCACCGATTACAATAATGGTCAATGGATGTGCAGCGGGGCAGCTTGTTAGCTGGTACGAGGTAATCTTAAGGAAAATAGTTCTTAAGACGTTATCTGCCATCGTCTTTGTGATATTACGCTTGAGCCAGAAGGGCTTGGTGGAAGTATCAAAAATATCGTCCCAACTTGAAGTGCTTAACCTACGTAACGGTTAGTCGTATTGCCCAGGAGTATCCTCATGATTCCAGTCATTGATTGGTCTGCAATTGTATTTATTTTGGCAGCCATAGGACTTTGTATTTTCATGCTTGTTGTACCAAGATTGTTAGGTGGTACTTCTAAAGGCTTTCAAAAGCAAGAAATTTTCGAGTCGGGTGTGGTCAGTGCTGGTTCTGCCAGAATCCGTTTATCTGCAAAATTCTATATCGTCGCTATTTTCTTTGTTATCTTTGACTTAGAAGCATTATATCTATATACCTATGCGGTATCGGTCAAAGAAGCAGGTTGGCTGGGATTTTGGACCGTTGTGCTGTTTGTGGTAGAGCTGTTAATCGGTCTATATTATCTGCTCAAACTAGGGGCGCTTAACTGGTCACCTGCAGACAAAAAGCCAAAACCAAAGCGTTTGGCTGCTGCGCCTGCGGGCTTTAATCTGGCGGATATTACCCGCTTTAATGGTGTTGAAGAGTTAGAAGTTGATCCGACTGGTAAAATCCCTGCCCAGTTGTCTGGCGCAATGAACCAAAACAATAACGCGATAAAATAAGAACCCGACTTTGCAATCTATGTTGCAAGGTCTTTTGCATTTGTAGTGACATAGAGCGAAATCCTGCTTTAAAAATCAAGGTGATCGAGCATTATGAAATATACATTAACCAAAGCCAATCCAGATGCCGACAGATTTCCAGACCAAACCCGTCAAATTATTGACGAAGAGGAAGTCAATAAAAACGTCGTCATGACGCGATTAGAAGATTTGACCCATAGCCTTGCAAACTGGGGTCGTAAGAACTCATTGTGGCCATTTAACTTTGGTACCTCGTGCTGCTATGTAGAATACGCAACGACATTAACAGGCGTGCACGACTTGTCTCGCTTTGGCGCTGAGGTTATTCGTGCGTCACCGCGCCAAGCTGATGTGATGATTGTGGCAGGTACTTGCTTTATGAAGATGGCGCCTGTTATTCAGCGTCTCTATGAGCAAATGCTTGAGCCTAAATGGGTCATCTCAATGGGTGCCTGTGCCAATTCAGGCGGCATGTACGATGTATATTCAGTGGTGCAAGGCGTTGATAAAATCATTCCCGTCGATGTGTATATCCCTGGTTGCCCCCCACGTCCAGAAGCCTTGATTCAAGCCATCATGCTGCTGCAAGAATCGATTACTAAAGAACGTCGTCCACTCGGTATTCATGTCAATGACCAAGGTATCTACCAACCTGTCATGCAGCCAGAACGTGACCGTAAACAAGCCGAGCGCATCGCGGTCAAAAATCTACGCAGCCCAGATAACATTGAGTAATGCTAGAGATTGATTAATGCTAAAGATTGATTAATGCTAGAGCAAGTCTTTGGATAGATTTAGGATGAATTTTCGCTAAGTAAAAGCTTATCGAATTGCGTTCAAAACAAAAAAGGTATTCCACTACCTTCTTAATAATTGTGAATGAGGAAAGTGCCACTCATGGTAACGGTAACTGATAATCAAGCACAAACTGATGTCCCAGCAGTGATTGCAGAATTAAATCGCAAGTTTGAGGGACAGTTTGTTGTACAAAAAACCTTTGACGCTTTTCCCACTATTTGGGTCAGCCGTGAACAGGTCATCGAAGTACTCCTGTACCTTCGCACCTTACCACAGCCTTACGTGATGTTACTGGATATTTCAGCGATTGATGAGCGCTTACGCCAACATCGTAAAGACAGGGATGGCAATGCCTTACCTGACAGTGATTTCACCGTGTTCTATCACTTAATGTCGTTAGAGCGCAATACGGACATCCGCATCAAAGTGGCGCTCAAAGAAGCTGATTTACACATCCCTACGGCAACCCGTATTTGGCCCAATGCCAACTGGTATGAACGCGAAGCGTGGGATATGTTTGGTATTACCTTTGATGGTCACCCCCATTTAACCCGTATTTTATTGCCAAAATACTGGGAAGGTCATCCACTGCGTAAAGAATACGCCTCTCGTGCAACTGAAGTACCGCCTTATTATCTCGATAAAGGCAAGCAGATGTTTGAGCAGGAGAACCTACGATTTGTCCCAGAAGAGTGGGGCATGAAACGTAGTGGCCGTGACGAAGACTTTATGTTCCTAAACTTGGGTCCTAACCACCCTTCGGCGCACGGTGCCTTTCGCGTTGTGCTTCAGCTAGACGGTGAAGAGGTCATCGACTGTATCCCAGATATTGGTTATCACCATCGCGGCGCTGAAAAAATCGCCGAACGCCAAACTTGGCATTCATTTATTCCTTACACTGACCGTATCGATTATCTTGGTGGGGTGATGAATGAATTACCGTACCTCATGTCAGTGGAAAAATTGGCAGGTATTACGGTACCAGACCGCGCGAATACCATTCGTATCATGATGAGTGAGTTCTTCCGTATCACCAATAATTTGCTGTATTGGGGCACCTTCATTCAGGATGCGGGCGGTATGACGCCAGTATTTTATATGTTCGCCGACCGTCAAAAAGCGTATGATGTGATTGAAGCGGTAACCGGTTATCGTATGCACCCAGCGTGGTTTCGTATCGGCGGTACCGCGATGGACTTGCCAAACGGCTGGCACAAACTGGTTCGTGAATTCTTAGATTGGATGCCAAAACGTATCGATGAATACGTCAAAGCCACCATGAAAAACAAGGTGCTACAACTGCGTACCCAAAACGTTGCCCAATACGATGCTAAATCTGCACTGGCTTGGGGCGTATCAGGTCATGGACTTCGTGCCACAGGTATCCCTTACGATGTACGTAAAGCACGTCCTTATCTTGGCTATGAAAATTTTGATTTTGAAGTGCCAGTTGAGTTTAATGGCGATGCGTATGACCGCTGTTTGGTCAAAATTGAAGAAATTCGTCAGTCACTGCGTATCATTGAGCAATGTCTCAATAACATGCCAATGGGGGCATACAAAGCCGATCACCCACTGGCTGTACCACCCCCCAAAGACCGCACCTTAAATGACATTGAGACCTTGATTAACCACTTTATTTCAGTATCGTGGGGTCCTGTTATGCCAGAAGGCGAGTCCTCCTTTATGGTGGAAGCAGTGAAAGGTATTACCAACTATTATATTACGTCTGATCGCTCAACCATGAGTTACCGTACCCGTATTCGTACACCGACCTTTGCGCACTTACAGCAAATGCCGTCAGTCATTAATGGTAGCTTGGTATCTGACTTAATTATTTATCTAGCGTCAATTGACGTTGTTATGGCAGACGTTGACCGTTAGGAGAAAACCACCGATGAAGATTGTAACTGATAAAACCCCAAAGGTGGATGTCGCAAGCATTCTAACCGAAGCAGAAATTCACGACATTCATGAATTTATGCATCATTACCCACAAAGCCGCGCGGCATCACTTGATGCGCTAAAAATTGTCCAACGCCGTAACGGCTGGGTGGATGATGCACAAGTCAACGCGATTGCTAATATCTTAAAAATCCCAGTCACCGATGTGGAAGGGGTTGCAACATTTTATAACCGTATCTACCGTTCACCGGTCGGTCGTCATGTGATTTTGGTCTGTGACTCGATTGGGTGTTATCTGGTAGGTGGGGAGAATTTAGGTCAAGCTTTTGAGCGCACTTTAGGTATTAGTTTTGGTCAAACCACCCCAGATAATCGTTTTACCTTATTACCCATTTGTTGTTTAGGCAACTGCGATAAAGGTCCAGCGGTGTTGATTGATGAAGATACCTACGGCCCTGTCCAAATTGAAGAGATTGCTGAATTGCTGGAGCAATACGCATGAATATAACCCGTCAAATTAATAATCGAAAAATTGGCAAATCACCCAGTCAATTGGGCGAGCAAAGCATTCCTATTTATGGTGATAAAGCGACAGCCACCAGTGAGACCAAGCCTCTGACTTGGCGTTTGGCGCATTATGACTCAGTGCTAGATTTGGCAACCTATGAAAGCCTAAAAGGGTTTGAAGGTCTAAAAAATGCCTTGGCTAAATCTGCCAAAGAAGTGGGCAACATGATTAAAGACGCCAACGTGCGTGGACGTGGTGGTGCAGGCTTTAATGCAGGTCTTAAATGGACCTTTATGACGCCACCTGATGGCGGACCCCGTTACTTGATTTGTAACGCAGACGAAATGGAGCCAGGTACGTTTAAAGACCGTCTATTGATGGAGCGCCTACCATTTCAGCTGATTGAAGGGATGATTATCTCAGGTTATGCCATTGGTGCAACTGCAGGGTATATTTTTATCCGTGGTGAGTACATTGAAGCCGCTAAACGCCTAAATAATGCATTGGATGAGTGCCGTGCCAAAGGGTATTTAGGTGATAATATCCTAGGTTCCGGCTATAGCTTTGATTTACACGTGCATACCGGTGCAGGCCGTTATATCTGTGGCGAAGAAACTGCGCTCATTAACTCGCTTGAAGGTCGCCGTGCCAATCCACGTACCAAACCACCCTTTCCACAAGTATCAGGGGCATGGGGTCGTCCCACTGTGGTCAATAACGTAGAGTCGTTAAACAACATGCCGGGTATCATGCTGCATGGCGTAGAATGGTATAAAGGCTTGGCACAAGGCAAATCAGAAAACCCCGGCACTAAAATTATGGGTTGTTCAGGTCTAGTCAATGAACCAGGGCTATGGGAACTGCCATTTGGTACTACCGCTCGCGAAATTATTTTTGATTATGCCAAAGGCATGAAAGACGGTCGTAAACTAAAGGCTTGGTTACCAGGCGGTGCGTCAACTGACTTCTTAACCGCCAGTGACGAGCATTTAGACCTGCCAATGGACTTTGAACCCATCATGAAAGCGGGTAGCCGTTTAGGTACCTGCTTGATTATGGTGGTAGATGAATCGCAAGATATGGTGTCACTGTCGCTCAATTTGCAAAAATTCTTTGCCCGTGAATCCTGCGGTTGGTGTACGCCTTGCCGTGATGGGTTGCCATGGGGGGTCAAAACCTTGCATGCCATCGATACAGGCAATGGTCAACCTGTCGATATTGACGTGCTGCGCCAATTGACCAAAGATTTGTGGTTAGGTAAAACCTTCTGCGCTCACGCACCGGGTGCGGTTGAGCCATTACAAAGCGCGTTAAAATACTTTTTACCAGAATTTGAAGCCAAAATTGGTAACAATGTGGCGCCTGAAGAACAATTGTCCCCAACGGGCGTGCCTTCATCTGCAAATAGCGCAAAAGTTGAAGTGTATCAACCGGTTAAGACCACCAATGGGCAATCAGTGTAAGGAATTAGCATGGCAATTATTCATATAGACGGTCAAGACGTCGAAGTTGATGGTGCCGATAACTTGCTACAAGCTTGTTTATCGCTTGGCATCGATATCCCTTATTTTTGTTATCACCCTGCATTGGGCTCGGTAGGTTCTTGCCGCCAATGTGCCGTCAAGCAATATAATAACAAAGAAGATTATGAAGCGGGTCGTGGTCGTTTGGTCATGTCGTGTATGGTCAATCCGACCCCAGACATGTGGATCTCAGTGACGGATGCAGAAGTCAAAAACTTCCGTAAAAGCTTGGTTGAGTTCTTAATGACTAACCACCCCCATGACTGCCCAACCTGTGAAGAGGGCGGTCATTGTCACTTGCAAGATATGACCTACATGTCAGGTCACAATCATCGTAAATACCGCTTTACTAAACGTACCCACCAAAACCAAGACTTGGGTCCATTTATCAATCATGAGATGAACCGCTGTATTGCGTGTTATCGCTGCGTACGTTATTACAAAGACTATGCAGGTGGTGAAGATTTGGGCGTTTACGCATCAGCAAGCCGTGTGTACTTTGGTCGTGATAAAGACGGTCAGTTTGAAAGTGAGTTCTCAGGTAACCTCACTGAAGTTTGTCCAACTGGGGTATTCACCGACAAAACTCACTCAGAGCGCTACAATCGTAAATGGGACATGCAATATGCCCCAAGTATTTGTCATGGCTGTTCGGCCGGTTGTAATATCTCAGCGGGTGAGCGCTATGGTGAATTGCGCCGTATCGAAAACCGTTTTAATGGTGAAGTCAACGCTTACTTCTTATGTGACCGTGGTCGTTTCGGCTATGGTTATGTCAATCGTGCTGACCGTCCGATCTTATCGGTAGAGCGTATCAATGGTACACAAACCAATCTAAGCATTGACCATACTATCGATGCTATCAAAAACCGGTTGCAAGGCAAAAAAGCCATTGGTATTGGTTCACCCGTTGCCAGCCTTGAATCAAACTATGCCCTAAAACGCTTAGTCGGTGCTGAAAATTTTAGCATTGGTATTACCAATCAAGAAAAAACCGTGGTACAAAAATGCATCGATGTATTGACCACAGAAAATATTCATAATCCAAGTATGCGTGAGATTGAGGATTATGATGCGGTATTGATTTTGGGTGAGGATATTACCCAAACCAGTCCACGTATTGCACTGGCAGTACGCCAAGCGGCAAAAAATCGCGCCAAACAAATGGCAGATGCGCTAAAAACGCCAGATTTCTTGGCAGAGCCTGTGGCTCGTATCGGTCAAAAAGACTATAGCCCAATCTTTATTGTGGATGTCAAAGATACGCGTCTTGATGATATTGCTGAAGTAAGCTGCGTCGCCACCCCAAGCGATATCGCTGAGTTAGGCTTTAGTATTGCTGAGCACATGAAAACGTTGGCTACCTCACAATTACCAAAAGATTTGGTCATCGATGAAGACGATAATGCTGATATGCAAGCATTTGCTAAACATATCGCGCAGACGCTGCTTAAAGCAACCAAACCCCTTATCATCTCAGGCTCGTCACTGTACCACACCGCTATCATAGAAGCGGCGGCACAAATTGCCAATATCGCTGAACAAAAACGCGGTGAAGTGGTCATCTATGAAAAAGGCGTGGTTGACGCCCACAATATCCAAGTGGATGCAGAAATTGCCAAAATCGATGCAGAGCAAGCCAAACTCAAACAAGAGATGGATGAAGCGGCATTTGCTGAACAAGCCAAGCAAGTTAAGCGCCCAAGCCGCATGAACCCGACCAAAGGCTATCAAGAAAAAGCCGGTTTGTACTTGTCAGTACCTGCTGCCAATAGCATAGGTGTCAACTTACTCGGTGGTAAAGCGATTGATGAATTAGGTGATGATGCCGATGTGGTGATTGTCATGGAAAATGACATCAGCCGCCGCTTAACCGCTGAGCAAATGAACCAATTACTAATCAACAAATCACTAATTGTACTTGATCATGAAGCTTACCAATGGCACAACCATGCGGATGTGATGGTACCTGTAGCAACCTTTGCAGAAGCGGATGGTACACTAGTCTCAGCAGAAGGTCGTGCACAGCGTTTCTTCCAAGTGTATGATCCTGTCTACTATCGCCCGCAAAGCATGGTCAAAGAAAGCTGGCGTTGGTTACATGCGATAGAGTCTGAGCTCAATGGCCGTGCGATTGACTGGACGCAGCTTGATAATGTGATTGCTGCGGTCGCAGACACCAATCCACAACTAGCGGCAATCAGACAAGCAGCGCCATCAGCCGATTACCGTATTACCGGTTTAAAAGTCGCGCGTGAGCCACACCGTTATTCAGGTCGTGCAGCGATCCGTGCGCCGATTTCTGTGCATGAGCCAGAGCAGCCAAAAGATATCGATACGGGCCTCACCTTCTCACAAGAAGGTTATGTGGGCACTCAGACGGATTCATCAATGATTCCATTTGCTTGGTCAGTAGGTTGGAACTCACCGCAAGCTTGGAATAAATACCAAGATAAAGTGGGTGGTCATCTAAAACATGGCGATCCAGGCGTGCGTATTTTTGATGCGTTAACCGCATTGCCAAAACGTGAGTATATTGCGCCTGCCGCAGCTGGCCAACAAGGTTCAACACAGCTAGTGCCTGTGTATAATATTTTTGCTAGTGATGAACTCACTGCCCGTAGTGAAGTGGTCGCCTCACAATTGCTGCCAGCTGCTTTTAGTGTATCAACGGATGATGCGGATAAATGGCAGTTGCAATCAGGTGATATGTTAACGGTCACAGTGAAGGGTGTAGCAACCACATTACCTGTGCAGCTTGTCGATTATTTAGCGGAAAGCTGTGTGGGATATCCTGTGGGTCAGGCGGGTGAATTAGAAGCCTTGCTAGCGCAGCCCTATACGGACATCAGTATCGTAAAATCAGCAACTACCAACACTGTCGTACCACCAGCAGCTAATAATGGTAGCGTGACAGCTCAAGTAACTCCAGGGGAGGGGGTATAATGGATTATTCTGTTAGACAGATGCCCGATTTACCTGCATGGCTGGCTGGGGTAATGTCCCCTGAAGCTTGGTCAATTGTATTTTTGGCAGTGCAATCAATTGTTATTTTCTTGGCGGTGGTGATTTTTGCCGCGTTGATGATTCCTTATGAACGTCGCATGTTGGCACTATGGCAAGACCGTTATGGTCCAAACCGTGTGGGTTGGCAAGGTTCGCTACAAGTTGCCGCGGATATGCTCAAAATCTTCTTTAAAGAAGACTGGACCCCCAAATTTGCCGATAAATTTATCTTTATCTTGGCGCCTGCGATTTCATTGTTTACCGCTTTAGCCGCTTATATCATTGTGCCCGTTACGCCATCACTCGGTGGCGCAGACTGGAGTATCGGTATTTTGTTCTTTTTTGCGATGGCAGGGTTGGCGGTTTATGCCGTGATGTTTGGTGGCTGGGCATCAGCCAATAAATACGCCTTGCTTGGTGGTCTACGCTCTGCGGCACAAACCATTAGTTATGAAGTCTTTCTAGGATTATCGCTAATGGGTGTGGTCGCGTTGGCAGGGTCATTTAATTTACGCGATATCGTATATTCACAAGCCGGTGGTTTTTGGCACTGGAATGTGTTTGGTCAAATTTTAGGATTTTTAACCTTTATGGTGGCGGGTGTGGCAGTAACCCACCGTTTCCCATTTGACCAGCCAGAAGCAGAGCAAGAATTGGCAGAAGGTTATCATGTTGAATACTCAGGTATGAAATTTGGTATGTTCTTTGTCGGTGAATATGTGAATATCGTGTTGGTATCATCGCTGATTACTATTTTATTCTTTGGTGGTTGGTTGCCATTATTTGATGGACTGAGTTTTATCCCGCCGATTATTTGGTTCATGTTAAAAACGCTGTTTTTCATGACCATGTTTGTATTGGCGCGTGGGGCGTTGATGCGTCCACGTTATGACCAAGTAATGAACTTTGGCTGGAAAATTTGTCTACCCATTACCTTGATTAATTTACTCGCGACGGCGGCCTATGTATTATGGCGCACCCATGGTGTAGGGTAAGGTGGAGATTAACGTATGTATTTGACTATGGTAAAAAACACGATTACGGGTTTTGGCTCAATCTTGCGCACCCTAATCATGGTCGCAAGTCATGCGACCCGTAAACGTGATACGATTTTATACCCAGAACAACCTGTTCCTGTACCGCCGCGTTTTCGGGGGCGTATTGTACTGACACGCGACCCGGATGGGGATGAGCGCTGTGTGGCTTGTAACCTATGTGCCGTCGCTTGCCCGGTGGGTTGTATTTCACTGCAAAAAGCGGAACGTGAAGACGGACGCTGGTATCCAGAGTTTTTCCGTATTAATTTTTCGCGTTGTATCTTTTGTGGTATGTGTGAAGAAGCGTGCCCGACAACGGCTATTCAGATGACGCCAGATTTTGAGCTCGGTGAATACAACCGTCAAAACTTGGTGTATGAAAAAGAGCATTTGTTAATTTCAGGTCCGGGTAAATTTCCTGACTATAATTATTACCGTGTGACTGGGATGGCGACCAAAGATAAACCTAAAGGGGCACACCAAAATGAGTCTGCACCGATTGATTTACGGAGTTTATTGCCATGATAACCGGAGCAACGATAGGGTTTTATTTATTAGCGATTGTCGCTATTTTGGCTAGTTTGCGCGTGATTACTCGTACCAATCCTGTGCATGCGTTGTTAAACATGATTGTCACGCTGTTGGCGTTATCCGGTATTTTCTTTGCCTTAGGTGCGCCATTTGCCGGTGCGCTTGAAATCATCGTTTATGCCGGGGCGATTATGGTATTGTTCGTCTTTGTGGTGATGATGCTGAACTTAGGTACCCAAAGCACCTTAGAAGAAGAAAGCTGGTTGGCATCCTCAGCTTGGGCAGTACCGGCAGGACTTGCATTTATTGTGGGTTTGACGCTGTTTAGTTTGATTGGCATGAAACATGGGTCTGAAGGAATGATGCCCGCGTTTATCGGGGTGGAGCCAGTTACGGCAAAAATGATCGGTGCCAAATTATTTACCGAATATTTATTGTTGGTCGAAATTGCAGGGTTTTTATTACTGGCGGGTTTGGTGGCGGCTTATCATTTGGCAAAATCTGCCTTGGATGATGAGAATGAAAGTCATAACAGTGAGCTTGGTAATACCATACAACCTGCCTTAACGAATTTTATTGATAAAGAGCCCAGCCAACCGGCTGTGTTACGCGAAGTTCAGGAGGAGAAGGCATAATGGGACACTTTCCATTAGAGCATGTGCCATTAGAGCACGGTCTAATCTTGTCAGCGATTTTGTTTGCCATTGGTTTTTGTGGTGTGATGGTACGACGTAATTTTTTGTTTATGTTGATGAGTCTTGAGATTATGATGAATGCTGCTGCCTTAGCCTTTGTAGTGGCAGGTAGTCGCTGGGTCAGTCCTGACGGACAAATTATGTTTATTTTGGTGCTAACTTTGGCAGCCGCTGAAGTCGCAATTGGGTTGGCTATTCTTTTACAGTTTTATCATAAGCGTGGTCATTTAGACGTCGATACGGCAAATGAGATGAAAGGGTGAAATCAAAATGAGTATGTTACCTTTAACCTTTATGCTGCCGCTGATTGGCTTTCTGATTCTAGCGACCATGCGTGACCGCTTAAGCGAAAACGCAGCCGCAGTGGTCGGTGTCGGTAGTATGGGTTTGGCTGCTTTGTGTGCCTTGATGGCAGGCAGTGATTTTTTAATGAACCACCCACAAGGCGCTGTCATTAACCAGCCATTGTGGACGTGGATGCAAGTCGGTAGTTTTGCCCCAAAATTTGGTCTCATGTTGGATGGTTTGGGCGTGACCATGATGGGCGTGATTACCGGTGTCGGTTTTTTAATTCATATTTTCGCGTCATGGTATATGCGCGGTGAAACAGGCTACGCAAGATTTTTTAGCTATATGAACCTGTTTGTCGCAAGCATGTTGTTACTTGTCCTTGCTGACAATTTAGTGCTGTTGTACTTAGGTTGGGAAGGCGTTGGTATCTGTTCTTACTTATTGATTGGTTTTTATTATCACGAGCGTGCCAATGGCCGTGCTGCGATGAAAGCCTTTACTGTAACCCGTGTGGGTGATGTGTTCTTAGCATTTGGCTTATTCTTGTTGTTCCGTGAATTGGGTACATTAAATATCTCAGATATCAATGCCAATGTATCGCAAATGCTCACGTCGGCAGGCTCAACGGTGACGATTTTTGGTCATAGCTATCCCACCATCAAAGTTGCGGCTGTGATGTTAGTGCTTGGTGCGATGGGTAAATCTGCACAGATTCCATTACATTCTTGGCTTGCTGATGCGATGGCAGGTCCTACGCCTGTTTCAGCTTTGATTCATGCGGCAACGATGGTTACCGCAGGTGTGTATTTAATTGCCCGTTTACATCCTGTGTTCTTATTGACCCCTGATGTATTGGCAAGTTGGGTGGGTATCGTTGGGGCAACAACATTGTTGGTTGCGGGTTTCTGTGCGCTTGCACAAACCGATATCAAACGTATCTTAGCTTATTCGACCATGAGTCAAATCGGCTATATGTTCTTGGCATTAGGGGTAGGCGCTTGGCAAGTTGCGATTTTCCACTTGATGACTCATGCGTTCTTTAAAGCGTTGTTATTCCTAGGGTCAGGCGCTGTTATCTTGGCTTACCATCATGAGCAAAACATCTTTAAAATGGGTGGGTTATTTTATAAAAATAAATTCCTATTTGCGGTGTTTGCAATCGGTGGTGGGGCACTTGCTGCGATTCCTTGGATTACAGTTGGTTACTACTCAAAAGATGAAATCATTTGGGAAACCTTCGCATCAGGTCATATGAATTTATTCTGGATGGCCGTGGTGGGTGCGTTTTTAACCTCGATTTATACGTTTCGTATGATTTGGATTGTGTTCTTTGGTGAAGAAAAAACGCCTATTCACGATCTTAAAGGTTGGACGTACTGGCTGCCGCTCGCGGTATTGCTAGTGCTATCAACTGCGGTAGGGGCGATGATTCATCCACCATTAGCAGGCGTATTGCCACAGAGTTTTAGCGTGATTCATCCTGAGGTAGAACATGGTAAGCACACGGCAGAAATGATTGTGATGGCTGCGATGTTGGCGGGTTTGATTGTGGGTGCTTTCTTGTTTGCCCTAGATAAAGGTCGCATTGTGAGTAAGTTTACCCAAACAGGTTTGGGCCGTGCGCTTAATTACTGGTGCTATCATGGTTTAGGCTTTGATGCTTTGTATGACATTGTGTTTGTTAAACCATTCTTATTGATTGGTAAATTGATTAAAAATGATCCGATTGACCGTACTTGGAATATTTTACCCGCCCTATCGCTGGCAGGTAACCGAGTGGCGACATGGTTCCAATCTGGCTCGATTCGTGGGTATGCTGCAAGCTTCGGTCTTGGCATGGCAGTATTGTTGGTGTTGGTAATGATGATGATAGGGAAGTAACAGTTATGCAAAATAATCTCTTATTACCCGCCTTGATATTTATTCCAATCATTGCAGGTTTTCTGTGCTGGTTGGTTGAAAAAGTTGATGAACGTTTTCCGCGTTGGATTGCGTTTCTTGGCATGCTATTAACGTTTTTGATTACGGTAGCTATTTGGCAAAACGGTAACTTTATTGGTTCAGCACAAACCATTGCGCAAGTGACTGCTAAACCGACTTGGTTGGCAGAGTTTCAACTATCTTGGATGCCCTCATTGGGGGTCAGTTTCCATTTAGCCATTGATGGATTATCGCTGTTGATGGTGAGCCTAACAGCCTTCTTAGGTATGATGGCGGTGGCGTGTTCATGGGGTGAGATTACTCGCCGTGTGGGCTTCTTCCATCTTAATCTACTTTGGAGCTTGGGCGGCGTTATTGGTGTTTTCCTAGCAATTGATATGTTCTTGTTCTTCTTCTTTTGGGAGATGATGTTAGTTCCTATCTATTTCTTGATTGCAGTTTGGGGACACAATGCGATTGGTGGTAAAACCAAAGAATATGCCGCAACCAAATTCTTTATTTATACCCAAGCATCGGGTCTGATTATGTTGATTGGTATTTTGATTTTGGTGATGATTCATGCATCAACCACAGGTCAAATAACGTTTAACTATATGGACTTGCTCGGTACAGATCTTGGTAAATGGCAATATCCCATCATGCTGATGTTCTTCATTGGCTTTGCGGTTAAATTACCAATTTTCCCACTGCATGGCTGGTTACCCGATGCGCACGCACAAGCACCGACGGCAGGTTCGGTGGATTTGGCGGGTATTTTGATTAAAACTGCGGCGTATGGTTTATTGCGGTTTGTCCTGCCATTATTCCCAGAAGCCAGTGCTCAGTTTGCACCGATTGCGATTACTTTGGGCGGTATTGGTATTTTTTATGGGGCTTGGCTTGCGTTTATGCAGCAAGATATCAAGCGGTTACTGGCTTATACCAGTATTTCACACATGGGTTTTGTGGTACTTGCGTTGTATGCCGGCACGTTAATTAGTTTCCAAGGCTTGATGATTCAAATGTTGGCACATGGTCTTAGTTCAGCGGCATTATTTATCATGAGCGGTCAGCTTTATGAGCGTCTACATACCCGTGATTTGAGCCAAATGGGTGGTATGTGGGGTCAAATGCGTTATTACCCACCGTTACTTATGTTCTTTGCCGCGGCATTATTAGGTATTCCAGGTACTGGTAACTTTATTGGTGAGTTCTTAATTCTTCTAGGGTCTTTTGCCTCGCATCCTGTGGCAGTGGTTTTTGCCACCTTTAGCTTAGTCGTTGCAGGTTTATACGCATTAATTATGATTTATAAAGCATTATTTGGTACGCCAACAGCGAAGATTGAAAAAATGTCACCGATGCGTGATATCAATGCGCGTGAAGCGGCAATCTTGTTGGTGCTTGCGTTTGGCTTAATATGGTTAGGTCTATATCCGCAATCATTCTTAGATACCTCTGATCACAGTATGCAGTGGATTAGTGAGGCATATCATGTCCAGCAAGTTGTACCTACTTCTCAAGAGCCATTTGCTCATATGGAGGTAAAATAGATGAATCCTATTATTCCATTTGCTAGCAATGTGTTCATGCCATTGTTTCCAATGATTTTAATTTCAATTACCACGGTGGTGGTGATGATTGCCATCGCCATGAAGCGTTCAAATTTTGTGGCAGGCACCCTTAGTGTCATTGGTCTTAATGCTGCCTTGTTTGTTGTGCTGATACAATTGTTGGGTGGCAATCCTGATAGCATGTTGCATGGTCTGTATCAATTGTTTACGCCATCGCAAGGCTTGATCGCCCCTTTATTTGTGGTGGATAGCTTTGCCCAGTTCAATATGGTGATTATTTTAATCAGCTCATTGGCGTGTTTTACCTTGGCGTATGGTTACATTGAGGGCTATGGCGACAACAAAGAAGAATTGTATTTGCTAATGCTCATCTCAACATTGGGCGCGCTGTTTATGGTATGCGCTGATAACTTAGCCTCTTTCTTTGTCAGCTTAGAGTTATTGTCGGTACCGCTATATGGTATGTTGGCTTATACCTATGCGCGTGGTAAATCGTTAGAAGCGGGTTTCAAATACCTCATTTTATCGGCGACAGCCTCTGCTACCATGTTAATGGGTATGGCATTAATTTACTCAAACACAGGGACTTTATCCTTCCGTCAAATTGGTATGGCAATCGTGCCCATGTTTCAAAATGGTATGATTATGCCGATTTTGGTGGTGGGTACGGCATTAATGCTATTTGGTATTGCCTTTAAGCTCTCAGCGGTACCATTTCACACTTGGACATCAGACGTTTACCAAGGTGCGCCTGCGCCTGTAGCGACTTTCTTAGGCAGTGTATCTAAAGTAGCTATGATGGCGTTAGGGTTACGTTTTTTACTGTCTACGGCAACCTTAGCCTTGCCCGCTATCAATACCTTGATTGTGGTGATTGCCAGCTTATCGATGATTATCGGTAACATACTGGCACTTCGTCAGCAAAATATAAAACGTCTGTTAGCTTATTCGTCCATTGCGCATATCGGCTATGTGTTAGCCATTGTCAGCGCCGTAAAAGTTGAATCGGCAGGTTTTGTCAGCCTGTACATGGCAGTGTATGCGTTTACCACCATTGGTGCGTTCGGTGTCGTGACTATTATGTCAAGCCCGTATAAACGTCAAGGTGAAGCGGAATTGGTTGATAACTTCCAAGGTATTTTTTGGCAACGTCCTGTACTGACCGCCGTATTGACTGTGATGCTGTTGTCACTGGCAGGTATTCCATTGACCGCAGGCTTTATCAGCAAATTTTTTGCAATTTTTGCTACGGTTTCAGCGCAAAGTTGGTGGCTCACTGCCATGATTATCATGGGTAGTGCGATTAGCTTGTATTACTATCTAAATCTTATGGTCACCTTGTTTAGACGTCCCCAAGCAGTACAGCCGCACGATGCAGTTAATCATTGGGGTATTCAAGCAGGCGGCATCATGGTATTGTTGGTGACGCTAGCAGTATTGTACTTCGGTATTTTCCCCGAAACGTTATCAAAAATTATCACGCTAGTTCGCATATATTAATCCAATTTTAAGACTGCGACATAAAAAAGCGTATCTTAGTTCATTAAGGTACGCTTTTTTGTTTATAATGATGCAAAAAAAATGGTCAAGATAACATGTCAGATGATAAAAGTATTCGCATTAAAGTGATTGAAGTGACCCGTTGGGCACCGACTCTGCTAAGTTTCAAAGTCACGCGTCCCGATGGCTTTAAATTTACCGCAGGGCAATTTGTTAGGCTCGGTATCCATGGTAAAGATTTGCAATATTTTGCACAAAACCATGACGCCAAGTTAATAACTTCTAAGAAGCAAGATCATGAGGCGCAGGGTTATGAGACGCAAGGTCAGCCCGTTGACCTTGATGGCTATGTGTTTCGCGCGTATTCTGTCGCATCTTCGCCCTATGATGAATTCATTGAATTTTTTTCGGTCGTCATTCCTCAGGGGGAATTTACCAGTAAGGTTAATCATATCCAAGTGGGCGATAGTTTATTGCTCAATACCACACCATTTGGTTATTTGACCTTAGCCCGCTACCAGTTACCCCTGCCCAATGATTTGTGGTTGCTGGCAACAGGCACGGGTTTAGCACCATTTTTATCGATTTTAAAGACCATTGATGTATGGCAGCAATATCAGCGCATTATTTTGGTGTACAGCGCACGCACCTCGCAAGAGCTGGCTTATCAAGCGCAGATTAGCTCAATTAAGTCAATCTATGGCGACAATGGCGCAGCGTTTGTATTTTTGCCCATTGTCACGCGAGAAGCGGATTATGCGGGAGAAAAAGCGCGTATTCCTAACTTGATATTGTCGAGCAAGTTAACCGAGTTGGTAGGGCAAAAACTGGATAAAGAGCGTAGTCATGTAATGCTGTGTGGTAATCCACAGATGGTCGAAGATACCAAAGAGGCCTTAAAATCGATTGGATTGACTATGAATCGGCGCGGCGAAGGCAATATCGCCGTTGAAAACTATTGGTAAGCATCCCGTTAATTGCCAAAGCACAATCGGTAAAGAAAATTGGTGAAACAAAAGCGGTAAAGGGTGAGGGTTGATACCCGTGAAAAAATACTAAGCCGCTTTTGTTGCGTTAGTGGTCACTGCAGGGTTATCCGCTTCGGTAATCAATTGTTCACTACTACCTATATTGAGAATTTCACCGATATTGGCGTTAGCTCTCATTAGGAGCTGCTGTTCAGCAAGATAGCCATGATTCACCTGCACCTTGCGCAGCGTTGCCATGATTTTTTCGTTTTTCTTCAGCCAGCGACCAATATCGAGATACAAAATATCATCTTTTTGGTGCACCAAATTGATTTTCTCCAAAATCATGCCGAGCGGGTCTTTTTTTAACCCCCGTTTAAAAAACCAAAGCGCCGCATGAATCGCTTTTGATTTTAGATACGAATCTGAATACAAGGCGATGACATCGGTGTCAGTCAATTGCTGAAATACAAAGCGTTGGCGATAACGGTCAAATTGGGCATGTACCACACCTAAATTGACAGCGAGGTCAGCGTAGATGCCACTATAGTTAATCGTTGCATACAGTCGAAGCCAGCCTTCATGAATCTCTAGATGCATACTCAATATCGCTTTGACTTTTTCAACCACAAATTTTTGAATGGCATCGTTCAGCTGTTTTTCAGTGGCGGGCACGATAAACTCTTGACCGGCAAAATCTTCGATTTTCTCATACCACGTTTGCGATTTTTGCATCAGTTCACGTGCGATTTCTTCAGAATGGGTGGCAAAAAATTTATCCAGTTGCGTTTTGCTTGTTATCACTATCGTTTCTCAGTTTTTTTATATTTGTATTGAAAGCTATTATTGTAGTCAGTTTTTGGGCATTGTAAAGTTGCTAATCATAAAGCCACTAATAATAAAGTTGCTGAACCGTCTACAAAAAATCTTGTACCATTAACTGCTAAACATTGATTGCTACTTGTTAATTGCTAACCACTCATTGCTGATGGCGTATGAATTTAGCTTCAGCCAATGTTTGATTTAATCTATAATATCTGCGCGTTATAATACATGAGTGATTTGTATTTTTTTAGCAAGGTTGTAGTGCTAGTTTCCTAGTGATAGTGTCCTAATCGTTCAAAGGGTTATAGTTTAGTGTATAGCAAAGACAGTCACCGTGATGTTTTTCAAAAGTTAATGCCACATACTGCGGCTTACAAAGACAGCGTCATGCTATTTGCAACGATTACGGCGGTGGCAATTCATGCGGCTGTTATTTTTGGCATTCAATTTGAAGATAAAAGCTCACCCACGGCAGCGGTGCAAGAAGTCACCACGGTGTTGACCGAAAATCTGCAAAAGAATGAAAAAGCCGATTTTATTGCCAATGCCGGCCAGCAAGGTGGCGGTGAGTCCAACGAAAAGCTACGGCTTGAAAACAATACCATCAGTCCCTTAGAAGATGAAGCCATCAATGAAACCGATGATATCGTGAGTCAAGAACGCCAAACGCGTCAACAAGCGTTTCAAGAAAGTTATCTACGCACCACGTTAAGCTTTGAAAAAATCCGCAGAGAAAATAATAATAAAAAACAAGATGATAGCGAAAATCTAGCCGCGCAAGAACAGCGGGTACAGGCACAAATTGCCACCCTTGAAACCAAAATCAGCAGTAACCGCCAATTACTAGCCAAAAAATCTGCGGTCAAAACTATCAACAGTAACTCCACCACCACGGGTGAAGCCGCGCGCTATATCGAGAATTTTCGCCAACAAGCCTATCATATTGGCAACCAGCATTATCCCCAAGAAGCCCGCGCCAAAGGCATCAAAGGCGATGTCATGCTGATGGTGATTATCGAGCCTAACGGGCAAGTCAAATCTATCAAAGTGTTACAGTCATCAGGTGCTAATATCTTGGATGAAGCAGCAAAAAATTCGGTGCGTAAAGCCGCGCCATTTGGTAAATTCTCAAAGGAAATGCAAGATTATTTGGAGCTGCGCATTATCCGTACCTGGCGATTTGGTGATACCTTAACCGTCGATGACCAACACCCCGCAATTTAACTTTTCACTAACTATGCTAAAGGCTATCCTATGTCAACCGTACTACACAAAGAATTGGCGCTATTTGACCTCGATAACACCCTCATTGATACCGATAGTGACTATATGTGGGGCGAGTTTTTGGTCAAACATCATCTGGTAGAAGAAGCGCTGTATCGTGCTAAAAATCGGGAGTTTTATGAGCAATATATCGCAGGGACGCTCGATGCGGTCGTCTATAATGAGTTTGTGGCAGGCTTTTTAAAACAGCATACCTTAGCCCAGTTACATGAATGGCGTGAACAATATTTGCAAGATGAAATCGCGCCAAACGTGCGTCCAAAAGCGGTTAACGCTATCCAATCACATTTACAAGCAGGGCACGATGTGGTAGTGATTTCTGCCACCAATGCCTTTGTGGTCAAAGCGATTGCTAACAAATTATTTTGGGTAGCGGAAGATAATATTTTAGCCACTGAGCTTGAAGTCACCGAGCAGGGGTACACGGGTAAAGTAGCAGGGCAGCCAAACTTTAAAGAAGGCAAAATCATTCATTTAAAAAATTGGATTGCTCACAAAAACGCGCAAGGCATTACTTACACCAAAACTTATGCCTATTCGGATTCAAAAAATGATTTGCCGCTATTAGAATGGGCGGATGTAGCGATTGCGGTATGCCCCGATGATACCCTACACGCGCATGCCTTAGCGCATCATTGGGCAGTGGAAGATTGGTCGATTCAATCTATGGGCTAGAAATAATTTTTGATGTTCTAACTTTTAAGGGAAATTGTGTTAAAACAAATATTTTATCATCCCACGCCAAAACAATTTTTTTATTTAATCATTGGTTATATTGTTGTTTCGACTGTATTAAGTTATTTATTGATTAGTGGCATGTTTTCAATAATGGCTATCATTGGTAGTCTAGCGATGGTTTTCTATGCTTATTCTTTGACCAAAGTTGAAAAGGTAAGGCAAAATCGCTCAATTTTTTTAACGTTATTTCTAGCTGTTATTTTTTATGCACTTCTTTCTGGGAATATATTATCTCGTGAAAATTTTTTGTTGCAAAAATCACAATTAAGCCAAACCAGTGGCGTCATTCCCCAATCTTCCACTTATGTGGCAGGAAAAAGAAGAAGCTCAAGCAGTCGCGAATTTTTAAATATCAATAACCTTGAATTTCATTGCCAAGAAGACCGTATGAATAGTTGTGATGACATCTATCGTTTTCATGGCAAAACAGCTACCATTTATTATCAAAGTGGTTCCAGCGTGGGTAATTTGGCGTATGAAATTGTTGTAGGCAATCAAACGATTTATCAATTTGATAAACAATTAAAAAGTTTTCAAAATACACGAAAAAAACAAAACCATCATCTTATTTGGGCATTTATATTATTTGGGTTGCCGTCTTTATATTTCTATTATTTGAGCAAAGGCGTTTTATCGCAAGTACAAGTTTTAACCAAAGAAGAAGAACAGGAACTCAACAGAAAAGAAAATGATTATAAATTACCCACGCCTTCTGGCAAGCGAATTTTTACCATTATTCTTGTTATAATTTTAATGTTTTTTGGCTTAGCAATTAATTTACAAAACCAAGCATTTATTATTTTGATGATTTTAATTTTGGGTTTTATTTTGATATGTAGTTCAATTGGCTGGCTTATCAAAAAATTAATGAATATATATAAAAAATAAAGCTTTACTTTGATTAACGTAAGGTTTAAAAATTGCTATAATGCGCTATTTTATCAATTTTTAAAGGTACTCATAGTGGAAATCAACCCGTATTTAGAGCATATCAAAGACTTAACAGACCGTGGCAACCAGCTTCGGGGGTATCTTTGACATCGAAGCCAAGCAAGAGCGTTTGGAAGAGGTCAATTTAGAGCTTGAAAACCCAGAATTGTGGAACGACCCAGAGCGTGCCACCAAAATCAGTAAAGAAAAATCGCAGCTTGATAATGTCATTGGCGTGATTACCGCTTTAGATGACAAGTTAGAAGACGCCAAAGCCATGATTGACTTAGCGGTGGAAGCCGATGATGCGACGCTATTGGCAGACGTACAAGCGGAACTCGATGAGGCCGAAGCCAAAGTCGCAGATTTAGAGTTTAAACGTATGTTTAGCGGTGAGATGGATGGCAACAATTGCTATGTTGATATCCAGTCAGGCTCAGGCGGTACTGAAGCACAGGACTGGGCAGAGATGTTACTGCGGATGTATTTGCGCTGGTGTGAATCACATGGCTTTAAAGCCGAAATCATGGAACTATCAGCAGGTGGTGTGGCAGGGATTAAGAGCGCATCGATTCATGTCAAAGGTGACTATGCGTTTGGCTGGTTACGTACCGAAATCGGTGTGCATCGTTTGGTAAGAAAATCACCGTTTGATAGCAACAACGGTCGCCACACATCGTTTGCGGCGGTGTTTGTATCGCCTGAAATCGATGATAATATCGAGATTGATATCAACCCTGCCGATTTACGCATCGATACTTATCGCTCAAGCGGTGCCGGCGGTCAGCACGTTAACACCACCGACTCTGCGGTACGTATCACCCACCAACCGACAGGGATTGTGGTTGCATGTCAAAATGAACGTAGCCAACATGCCAACAAAGACACGGCAATGAAAATGCTACGCGCCAAACTGTACGAGCGTGAAATGATGCAGCGCATGGAAAAACAACAAGCGCTAGAAGACACCAAATCGGATATCGGTTGGGGGAGTCAAATTCGCTCGTATGTGCTTGATGACTCGCGGATTAAGGACTTGCGAACAGGGGTGGAAACTTCCAATACCCAAGCGGTGCTGGATGGTGACCTTGATAAATTTATCGAAGCGAGCCTAAAAGCAGGGCTTTGATTTAACTGCATTGGCTACAATAACCCATTGCTAATTTATCCGCACTTGCTAAAATTAGAGGGTCAATTTTTTAGTTGACGCGCTTTTTTTCATAAGGATTTGATATGTTGTACCAATGGCAAGATAAAAAACCCACTTATCAGGCACCCTTCACAGGCTGGGTCGCAGACTCGGCTGAAATCATCGGCGATGTACATTTAGCTGATAACGTCAGTGTGTGGTTTGGCGCGGTGATACGCGCGGACAACGCGCCGATTTATTTGGGCAAAAATAGTAATGTGCAAGAAAACAGTGTGATACACACTGATGAAGGTATTGCTGTCACCATTGGCGAGGGCGTGACGATTGGGCATTTGGCGATGCTTCACGGCTGCACCGTTGGTGATAATAGCTTGATTGGTATCGGTGCGATTGTGCTCAATAATGCCCAAATCGGCAAAAACTGCATCATCGGTGCCAATGCGCTTGTCACCGAAAATATGCAAATCCCAGATAATTCCATCGTGATGGGAAGCCCAGCTAAAGTTGTCAAAACCTTACCGCAGGCGCGCGAAGTGATGCTTCAACAATCAGCTTTACATTATGTTGATAAAGCCCATGCTTTTAAAGCAGGACTTAAGCCTATAGCGATTGAGCATTAAGTTTTTTGCGTTTTAAGTTGCTATAAAGTAATTCAAAAAAAATTAGACCAAAAAAAAGGATAGTCGATTTACTATCCTTTTTTTATGCAATACATGATTAAGCAATACGTTGTCTTAACGCTGTAGCACGTTCTACCAATGCCGTGTTGTTGCTGTCTTTGATTTCATCAAGCAAGCGTTTGGCACTGTCGTATTCCCCTAAATTCACATACTGTTCTGCCAAATCTACGTTTAACGTATCCGTGTCGATATCCTTAATCACATCGAGTATCGCTGATAAATCTTCAATAACTGGTGCTGTTGTTAGGCTTGCGTTATCTGCCACCGATGTCGTTTCAAGACTAGCGGTTGGGGTTGTAGTTGTCTGATTAGTTGCTTGAGTATCTGCGTCATCAAAAGATAAATCAATCAAGTCGTCCGATGGGATAGGCTCAGTAACCAAGACATTTAACGTAGGGTCTTGCGCTTTGGTCGTGTCATCGTCTAACGCAAAATCAAACATATCATCTGAGATGAGTAGCGAATCAGATTGGCTAGGGGCGCTGACTTCTGCCAAGTCAACGACAGGCTCAGCGACTGATGGGGTAGCAGGTGTGGCTAATGTGGCTGCTTCTGCTTGGCGTAGTAATTCATCATCCAAATCAAACGATGCAATATCTGTGGCTTCATCACTTGCAACCGGTACAGAGGTCGCTGCATCGGAAACTAGATTGTTAGATGCTTTAGTATCTGACGCGTCAAAGCTTAAGTCGGCTTCTGTAGTAGCGTCATTGGTTGGAGTAACCGCTGGCTCAGCGTTCAAATCAAAGTCGAAATCAAACTCATCTGCGATGTTGTCAGCGCTCGGTGCAGCCGATGTGGTCGTCATCGGTTCTACAGCAGTAGTGGCAGTCGTTGACGGAGTATCTGGTAAACTAAAGTCAAAATCAAAATCGCTGTCGCTAATAGCCTCGTGATTGACGTTACTTGCCAAGGTGGTGGCTACAGGTTCATCTATCGGCGCAAAAATTTCGGTAGGCGATTCTAGGGCAGGGGCAGGGACAGTCTCAGCGGTCGCGGGCTCTTTGCTAGGCAGATCAAAATCAAAATCGTCAAAAGTTAACTCATTTGATTGTGATTGCGCCGCGGTAGTTTCAGTAGTAGGCTCAGTTGCAGGCGGGACAGGTGCAACAGGTGCGATTTTAGTTTCAGGCGCATCGAGTGCAAAGTCAAAATCTAATTTATTATCGGCATTGCTGCTAACACCATTAGCTAGGGTTGCTGACTGTGCCACTTGAGTGACGCTCGGCATGGCAACCTGTAAAGTGCTGTTGATGGCTGGCTTATCACTGTCTTGTTTAAAACCTGGCAAATCAAAATCAAGTCCATCTGATTCAACCGCTTCAGCGGTATCGGTCATCACTGTGCTGCGTGCACTTATCCTTTGTTCTTCATCTACCAGCATTTTTAGGTTATTGGCTTGGGTGGTGAGATCAGCATCGTTGAGTGCCAATACCTCTAGGTAGAAGGTATTAAAGTGCTGATAATCTTTAGCCAAAGCATAGCTATTAAGTAACGTAAAATTCAACTCGCTATGTGAGGGGTGATTTTTTAGTGCACGACGTAACGTTGTGATAGCGCCATCATAGTCTTGGGTTTGAATCAATTGCTCAGCCGCTTGTAACTCATGCTGCGCACTCTCGGCAATATTGGGGGTTTGAACAGTCTGTAAAGTTGTTTGCGATAGGTCAGGGGTAGCTGGGCTTGGCATGTGCGATTGACGTTGCAGTTCTAGTTCGCGCTGCTGCTCAGCCAAGGTTTTTGGGCGTTTAACTTGGGTCTGAGTATCAACCGTTGTCTCGTTCTTACCTTTTTTCATCAAGAAAACGCCAGCAACAATTACCAAAATCACCACTGCTGCGATACCTATCATTATCGGATCCATCTTTCACCTCATCGTTACGGTAGATAGTTATCATTAGGGCATAGCAAGATATAAGCTACCGCTTGATGCGACTAATGAATCACCACAAATTTGTTGTACGGTATGAAATGACACAGCACACAGGCAATATCATCCACGCGCTGTATTATTTTTTGTTTAACTCTTTTAAGCGTTTTTCTAATTGGGCAAGCTTGGTGTTTTGTATTTTCAAGCGATTTTCAGCACCTACTAAGTGTTGATTGAGTTTGTTAACTTTAGTGGCTTGCTGGGCGGTGGCTTGGCGTTTTTGCTGCACTTGAGCCGCCACTTGGGATGACATCCCTTTGCTTACCTTGTTCTTAGTACTCTGACCTTGTACTGAACCATTGGTATGATTAGGCGCGATGATGGTCATTTCAGATTTTTTAGTCGCTGCGTATGGCCGCGGTGTTTTTTGTGCTTTAAGTGTCTTTTTTGTCGTTTTTAGGGTGGCTGGTTGTTTAGCAGCAGATTTTGGTGCGATGACAGATTTTTTGCTTGCGACACGTCTTTTATTTTGACGATATTGTTGTCGCGCTTTATTGGCTGATTTTATCCCAATTTGTGAAGGGACTACTTTGTATTTTGGGATTTGTAATTGGGTATTGGCGACAAGTTTGTCTGGGTCGTTATCGGGGAACGCGGTCGGGTTGGCTGCCATGATATCTGCCATCACTTGATCCACACCTTTGCGGTTTGCCGCTGCGATATTACTGGCGATGGTCCAAAGGTTGTCATTGCGCTGTAGTGTATAAGTGGTTGTCTCGCCCATGATTTGCGGGTTTTTGGCGCTATACTTAGATTTGGATTTGGATTTTTCTGAAGATTGTTTGCCATAACTAGCGGCTGGGCTTGGCACTTGATTGTCTGCGGCGCTGGTTGGGATGGGGTTTTGCATTTGTGGCGCGGCTGGCGTATAGACAGCGCCATTTGGCTGAACAGATCGAACCGTTCGCGTTTCTTGGATACGCAAGTAGTCACTATTTTCGCTAGCCAGCGTCATTGGGGCGGCGCCAACGGGCATACCAGTTGTAGGTAAATTAGGCAGCTGGTTGATGGTGGTTGATGGCAACGTTATCGGCTGCATGGGCATAGGGTCAGGCGACATAACAGGCAACTGCACAGGATTGGCCGAACTTATGACGATGTTTTGCGCCGGTGATTGTAAAGCCGTGGTATTGGCTTGCGTGGTGATTTTTTGTGCGCTGTCGATGGGCATCAACAAGGTTTTTGGCAGTGTTTTGGTCACACCATTTTCTGTGATATTGAGCACCACATCGGTAAATGGGGCATTAATCGCATGTTTGGTGGTCAATACAATCTGACCACCATTGCTACTGGTTGGGACAAATTTGATTTGAATATCGGCATCTTTTGACAAGCCTAGCTGGCGATAGACATCAGCTTGGGCGACTTTGACAGAAAAAGTTCTTGGATTGACATCACTGACATTAATACTGGCGTTTAAAGGTTGGTTTTGTTGGGTTTGTACATAAGTATCGCCAATATTGACGGCATAAGCGACAATCGGAAGCGATAAGGGAAAACCCAATACCAAGTGTACAGAGTATTTTTGCCAAAACATAAAAAATCCTTGCTGAAGGTATCATAGCCTAGTTAGGGGTGTTAAAAAATGCCTACTTGTTTGGTTGCATGGTAGTCAATACACCGACAGGCAATATTCAAACATCAAATTAATCGATAGTCCAACAACTTGACAAAATTTTCAGTCAAATTATCTGCTCAACTTTACACTTTTTGTCCAAAACTCTCAATAGTCTGACTCGCTTATTATTGGCATAAAGCTTGGGATAAAGCTCGCTGTTGATAACAATTTACGCGTGAATTGATGCTTGGATAATGACGCTGTACTATCAATACCCTGATAACGGCAATCCCTGTCTACTGGTCATGGCGTTCTTTAGGGGTAAATAACGGATTAACATTATCAGGTTTAGCCATTGAAGCATAAAAAAACACGCCCTAGTCAGCGTGTTTTTTATAAAACCTTGGGTTTATAATTGATTACGGATAATCGCAAGTGTGCGGCGTAATGGCTCTGCCGCGCCCCATAACAACTGATCGCCCACGGTAAAGGCGGATAAATATTCACCACCTAGATTCATTTTACGAAGACGACCTACGGCAACTTTAAGGGTACCAGTGACCGCCACTGGGGTTAGACGCTCAACGCTTGCTGCTTTGTCATTTTCTACCACATCTAGCCACTCATTACCGCTGTTACGAAGCGCTGCTTCAATTTCTTCTAGAGGGATGTCTTTTTTTAGTTTGATGGTCAAGCCTTGTGAGTGACAACGCATGGCACCGATACGCACGCAGATACCATCAATCGGCACAATGTTTGCATTAGTCTTGTCTGCATCATTGCCTAAGATTTTGTTGGTTTCAACACAGCCTTTCCATTCTTCTTTTGATTGACCGTTTTCTAGTTGTACATCAATGTAAGGAATTAAGCTACCAGCAAGCGGTGCACCAAAGTATTGTTTTGGGAACTCGCTGCTACGTTGTAATTCGGCTACTTTACGGTCAATCTCTAAAATTGCGCCTGCTGGGTTATTGAGTTCGTCTGCGACGCCATCATGGATGTAGCCCATGCCCTTGATAAGCTCACGCATGTTGTTGGCGCCCGCACCACTTGCTGCTTGGTAAGTCATCGCAGATACCCATTCAACCCAATCACGTTTGAACAACTCGCCAATCGCCATCAACATCAAAGATACCGTACAGTTACCACCGATAAAGTCTTTTTGACCATTTTTGATAGCGTCGTCAATGACATTGCGGTTGACAGGGTCTAGGACGATGATGCTATTGTCAGTCATACGCAGGGTGCTTGCTGCATCAATCCAGTAACCGGTCCAGCCTTTATCACGTAGCGGTTGATGGACTTCTTTAGTATAGTCACCGCCTTGACAGGTAATAATGGCATCACAAGCCGCTAAAGCCGCTAAATCATGCGCATCTTCAAGCTTGCTAGGGGCAATGCCATTTGGGGTGGGGGCATCGCCACCGGCATTACTGGTAGAGAAAAACACGGGGGTAATCCCTTCAAAGTCGTTTTCATCTATCATACGTTGCATTAATACCGAACCGACCATTCCACGCCATCCGACCAAACCTACGCGTAGCTGACTCATGATAACCCTTCCTTACTGTAAACAAAATAAAATAAATAGTGCAGAAAATCCACATTGATTTTTCAATTAGTAACCTGCTACCTTGCCTGTATTTATAAGGTTTTGCAAGTGAATTTTTTTTAAGATGGGGCATCTATTTAGCTATAGATGATAGTTAGCTGTAGATGATAGGCTGATAGCGATGTCACGGTGAAAAATACCGTTTGGCAACACAACTGCAATTTATCAGCCGTATTTTTGTGGCTACTATATCGCCATGCTAATGATAACAAGCTAATATTGACCAACGTGAAATGCAATATAACATGAAAGGATAGACAATGACGCTGTTGTTACAGTTGCTAGCAGGTTTTGTGGTTTTTGCAACTTTTTGGGCAACCATCCCTAGGTTTGAATGGTGGTTTAGGGTTGCCGATTTTCCCAGAAATCAATTGATTTTTTCGGGGTTGGTGGCGCTCATTGGCTTACTTTGGCTGGGCGCTTTTGACAGTCGTTGGCAGATGGGATTGATTTTACTGCTGCTTATTGCGCTGGCTATGCAAGCGTATATGGTGTTGCCTTATACGTTTTTGTGGAAGAAACAAGTGCAAACGGCAAAGCCAAAATCACGCGATTATCAAGTGAAATTGTTGGTTGCCAATGTGTTGACGACCAATCCAAATAAACAAGCTTTGATTGACCTTATCCATACCCATCAACCCGATATTGTATTGACACTCGAAACTGACCAAGCGTGGCAAGACGCTTTAAGCCCAATCGAAGCTGACTATCCATTTAACGTCAAAGTGCCACTCGATAACTTGTATGGTATGCATTTGTACTCAAAGCTTGAGCTTATCAATCCGCAAGTAAAATATCTGGTGGTTGATGATATTCCATCGATTCATACCCAAGTTCGCCTAGCCATGGGAAAGGTTGTTTGGTTATACTGCTTGCACCCCATGCCACCGAGTCCAACCGAAGCCGATAAATCGGTGACACGGGATGCAGAGCTATTAATGGTAGGCAAACACATCAACGCCAACGACTTGACGGTGATTGTTGCAGGGGATCTCAACGATGTGGCTTGGTCGCATACCACACGTATGTTTCAGCGTATTTCAGGACTGCTAGACCCCCGCATTGGGCGCAAATTCATCAATACCTTTCATGCCAGTTACCCATTTTTGCGCTGGGCGCTTGACCATGTTTTTCACAGCAATCACTTCACACTGGTATCGATGGCGCGTATGCCGAATATTGGCTCCGACCATTTCCCCGTGCTCACTACTTTACAATATGAACCTGAAGTCATGGATGAGCAGCCTGAACCTTTGCCAAGCATCGCCGATCACCAAGAGGCAAAAGAAACCATCAAAGAAGGGATCAAAGAAGGCGAAAAACTATCGGAAGCTCAGACTGATAGCGCTAATGATGCTAGCAAATTATTGAAAGGCGCATGAGAAAGCTAGAAGCGAGCAAGATAAAACTCCATGTAAGCATTTGCTTACAACAGATTCCGCCTTTTGCGGCTAGTAACCAACCGTGCAACAAACTACAATGAACTCATCAACACAAGGATGATACCAAGGAATGGTAGTGTTGAGACGCTCAGGATGAGTAATATCATGGAAAGCCAATAATAATAACGTAGTTGACATGAAGTGCCCTAAAACCCAAGTCTATTGCCCTAAGACTTGGGTTTTATCTTTTTTGGTACTTATCAATTATAATCTAGCCTAATTTAGCATAGTCTAGTTACCTTGTTTTGGCTATTTAAATGCAAACTCTGCAAGGCTTGTGGCAGATTTATTTTCACGGGCAGCAAATAGTTGCTGTCAATAGTCACAGTCAACAAATCACAGTCACTAAATAATAGTCACCAAATAGTCGAAGTTTTTTAAAATAATCTTTGCTAGAATATCCGCAACTTTTTAATCAAAGCTGACGGACAATGATGATGAACCAGTCTGAAATTCTTGAAGACTCACCTAAACAAGCCCCTAATAAATTTGCCCATCCCAACAATGATAGCCAATTTCTGATTGCCCCTTCGATTTTGTCGGCAGATTTTGCCCGTTTGGGCGAGGAGGTCGAGAAGGTTATCGCCGCAGGTGCAGATGTGGTGCATTTTGACGTGATGGACAATCATTATGTCCCAAATTTGACCTTTGGTAGCATGATTTGTCAGGCGCTGCGTGATTATGGGGTAACTGCGCCGATAGATGTGCATTTGATGGTGTCACCGGTTGATAGTATGATTGAGCAGTTCTTAAAGGCGGGCGCCAGCATCATTACCTTTCATCCAGAAGCCACGCAACATGTCGATCGCTCTTTACAACTCATCAAAGATGGGGGCGCTGACTGTGGACTGGTGCTCAATCCTGCCACGCCGCTACACTATCTAGACTATGTGATGGATAAAGTTGACCAAATTTTATTGATGAGTGTTAACCCAGGGTTTGGTGGGCAAGCATTTATTGATGGCACCCTCAAAAAAATAGAAGCGGTACGCGAAATGATTAGGCTATCGGGTCGCAATATTCGCCTTGAAGTCGATGGCGGTATCAAAGCCAGTAATATTCGCGCGGTTGCCGAAGCAGGGGCTGATATGTTTGTCGCAGGTTCAGCGATATTTAATCAACCTGATTATCGCCAAGCGATTGACGCGATGCGTGCCGAACTGGCTTTGGTCGGTAGCGTGCCAGCGTAAATGCGCCACAAGCAATGATACACAAGGAAATTGGTATGGACGTTCAATCCCCGTCTTTAGTACCCAAAGGGCTGACAATTGGACTGGCAATATTTGCGGTGTTGCTAGGGTTGGCAGGTTTTGGGTTTAGGTTGATGTTTGGCGATAGTTTATCATCAATACTGCCCTCACTGGTGAGTACCATTGCGATTTTTTGGCTCGGTATTCCACTGGCTTTTGTCGTGGGCTCAAAGATATTAAATCGCTACTCAGGGCGTGCACCGATTCAAAATCGCAATGCATTAACCTTGGGTTTGCTATTTAGCTGCGTGGCGATGCTATGGATGATGGCGGCATATTCGTAGCGGTTCGTTCGGCGAGTCGGCACCCCAAGACATTAATGCTACAAATTGACGCTAAAAATTGATGCTACACATAACACCAATCCTCAGTAATTATTTAGGAATTTATTGAATGGCATTGCCACATTATACTAAGCAAGAATTATCGATTTATCCCAGCAATCTTCCAAAAGGCTTAATCAACACACTGATAGTTGCTTGCTTGCTGTTAGGGTTGGCGGCTTTACGCAGTAGCAAGGGAATGCAAGGCTGGCTCAATGTCATCGAAAATTGGGTGTTTATGCTATTGTGGATTCCGCTTGCCGTCACCCTTTGCGCATTACCTTTTAAGTTACGGGATGACAGTTTTGAGCTTAAATTGGCGTATTATCTCGGTATGTTTGTGGCATTCTTATTTGAAATTAATAAACTTCGCTATTGGCATACTATGTAAATATGACGATTTAGGTTAAGTAATAGCTAAAAGTTCTGCGCCATACTTTTTTTGACCGATGAATTTTTAGGCTTACCCAAAACTAAAATGCTTGAATTTTTAAACAGTTGCAATCATAGTAATGCTATATTTGCTTTTTCTTTTTATAGGCAGGCTATTATTGATAGACAAGCTGTTAGGGCGTATAGATGAATATTTTGCTCGGTATATTGCTGGCTGTATTGACCGTATTGATAAGCTTTTTGGTGTATCGATGGATAAGGCTGGCTTGGTATAAACTGCATGACATGGCAGGCATTGAGGTCGGTATGTCTCAATATTCTGTGCCGCCCCCAGCATCACTTGCAAAACCAAAAACCATGCGCTTGGCATACCAATCGAACCTGCCAATTCCCAATACCTTCGGTAGTGATAGCCGTTTTGAGTTGATGCCAGATGCTAGCAAAAATGCGCGCGACAAAAAATGGTTTAAAGCAAAAAATCAGCAACCGCGATTATCTTCACCTTCGATTTTAGGTATTGATGGCGCGTCAATTGAGCGTATGCCAACAGCTGCCGTGATGCTGCTTGATACCATCCATGACAAACTCATTCGTTATCAGGCGTGGCAACGCGACCAAAGCCAGTCAGTCAACCAACCAGACCACCCGCAAACCCCATGGTTGACTGAAAATAAGTTTGTGGTCAATCGCTTGATTGAGCAGACGATTCCTGAAGCAGTATACCAGTATGACCAAATTGCCAAATATCATCCCAGTCAGCTCAATCAAAAAATTCAGGGGGAGATGACCGCAGGCGAGATTCTCATTGAGGTATTGGCTCGGGTTAATCTGCAATTAGATGAATTGCTCAATGAGATGTTTCATGAAGTCAGCCAGCAATTTGCGTCAACTTACCGCTATGTCAAAAATCGCACGTAGTTGATGGTAGATTAACATTGGTATATTAAAATAAAAAAAGCGTATCAATTTGATACGCTTTTTTTATAAGTTGCTTTTTGTGAGTTTTATAGGAGTTAGCTACTTCTTTTTTCTTTATCACGGCGTAAGTGATGACCCCCGCGGCGCGCTTTCAGCGGTTTTTTCTCAAAGCGTTCTTGGCGGCGTTTGGCAATGCCGTAAAGCCCTGTGCCTTGGCGCGGGCGAATGTTGACAAGTCCTGCTAAGGTGTCAATCTCACGGCGATCTAGCTCAAGATAGCGACCCGTGCGAAGCTCCCTTGGGAGACTGACAGAGCCGTAACGGATACGCAGTAGTCGGCTTACTTTTAAGCCTTGCGATTCAAATAAGCGGCGTACTTCACGATTGCGACCTTCTTTGAGTTTGACTTGGTACCATTTATTGATACCTTCACCGCCTTTTTCAACGATGTCATCAAACTGTGCCATACCATCTTCTAGCATGACGCCACGTTTGAGATTTAACATAATCTCAGGGGTAACTTCGCCCATCACACGCACCGCATATTCGCGCTCTATTTCATTTGATGGGTGCATTAGGCGGTGAGCTAGTTCACCATCATTGGTAAATAGCAATAAACCCGTTGAGTTGATGTCCAACCGACCCACCATTACCCAGCGGTCATGATTTAGGGGTGGCAGGCGCTCAAACACCGTGGGACGACCTTCTGGGTCATGGGCTGAGCAAATTTCGCCCTCTGGCTTGTAATACATCAAGATACGGCGGCGTTTTTCGTTCTCTGCGGTATAGCGTAGCAAACGTCCATCGACTCGGATTTCATCGCCCTGTCCGACACGGTCACCAATAGTAGCGACAGTCCCGTTAACACTGACGCGACCTTCGCGAATCACATCTTCCATTTGACGGCGCGAACCTAAGCCTAGACGGGCGAGCGCTTTTTGCAGTTTTTCGTCTTTCATTCAATAATCCTTTAATAGGTAGCAACATTTCACAATGTTGTGCCAGCATGAAACTTCATGCTTGTGCCTATTGTAGGACAAGCGATGGTTGAATGCTAGTATAAAGTAATGTGGCTAAATTTTAACCAGTATTTTAAGCAAAAATTTAACATAAATAATGTCACATTGTAAAAATTATTTTACGTTATAATCATCGACATAAGTGAATCAATACAATTAAAAGGAATAATAGCAATGAAAGGGCAAATAGCCAATTTCTCGCCGCAACATGGTCAAGGTATCATCATGGGGGATGACGGCAAAAATTACCCATTTACTAGCCAACAATGGCAACAAGCCACGGCACCGATGGCAGGATAACAAGTAGAATTTAGTGTCGATGCGCAGGGTTATGCAGTGGCAGTTGTCGGTCTTGCCGCAGGCAATGCAATCAATCTAAATAAACCGATAGATAGCACGATTGCGCCCATCCCTCACGGCTATACAAATCTCAACCCTACAACTGCCAACTATGGTCAAGTTACTCACGCAGCGGGCATCAATGCCGTCAATCCAGCATGGGCGATTGAAGAAAATTATGGCTTTTTTGATTGGGTTAAAAAAAGTCTCAGCAATTATGCCAATTTTAAAGGGCGTGCTAGACGTAAAGAATATTGGTATTTTTATTTGGCGTGGTTTATGTTGTATCTGGGTGGGGCATTCATTGATTATATGATTGGTACTGATGGCATTGTGGCGGGGCTTATTGCTTTGGCGTTGCTGATTCCCAATATCGCAGTCGGTGTTCGCCGTTTACATGATGTTAATAAATCAGGTTGGTGGATGCTAATTGCCTTTATCCCCATCATTGGCGGGATTATGCTGCTGGTGTGGTATTGCACAGATACCAAGCCGAATGTCAACCAGTGGGGCGCCCCTGCTCGCCGCTTGCCTTAATGCATTGTTGATGCAGGGTCTTTAAACAGGATCTTTAAGAAGCTGCCCAGTCGGCAGCTTTTTATATCTCAAGCTGTTGTACATCAGCTAGCTTTGGTAAATCTTGCAAGCTTTTAAGCCCAAAAGCGGCTAAAAACGCTGGGGTGGTATGCAGTAGTGCAGGACGTCCCAGCGTATCGCGAAAGCCTTGCTCAATAATCCAGCCTTTATCAAATAATTGCCGTAAGATATTGCTCGATACAGTCACGCCACGAATTTGCTCAATATCGCCACGCGTCACCGGTTGTTTATAAGCAATCACACTTAACGTCTCTAATAGCGCTTGGCTTAAGGTTTCTTGACGCTGGGGAAAAACTTGCTGAATCAGCGGGCTAAAGTCATTGGCGATTTGCAATCGGTAGCCGCTCGCGGTATCCGCTAAGGTTAACGCGCCTTGTGATAGCCGCTGCTGCAAGACCGTGAGTGCCATGCTCAGTTGGTTTGAATTAATCGATAGCCAGTGACATAGCTGTTTGGCAGTAATCGGGGTTTCTGAGGCATGTAAAATCGCTTCGATAGATTTGCTATGCTGCTGGGCAAGCTGATGTTGTTGGTTAAAATCGGTCATGACGATGCCCATATCAAGGTTAGTTCGCTTAGATCGGAAGCGTTGTCATCGTTTTGTGCGACAAATTTTAGCATCCGCTGTTTTGCTAATTCTAAAATGGCGACAAAACTCACCACCACACCCAGTTTGCCTTGTGATTTATCTAATATGTCGTGGAAAGTGCCTTGACCACGACTTGCCAACATATGGCTAATGCTTGCCATACGCTCTGCCAAAGGCACGATATCAGCTTTGACATGGTGCATTTGGTAATCGGGTTTTAGCTGCATTTTGATTAAACTGTCGGCAAGCATGGTGGCAGGATAGGGTGCAATCTCTTTCGCCAATATATCAGGACTTGGCAAACTGGCGTATGCCAAAAACACATCGCGCTCAAGCCGCATTAACGCATCAATACGCTGACTGGCGTGTTTGATTTGGGCGTATTGTTCAAGTCTGTCAATCAGCTGCTTGGTGGGGTTTTTTTCATCTTCTGGCAGTTGGGGGCTTGGTAGTAACAATTCGCTTTTGATAGCAATTAAGGTACTTGCCATCAGCAAATAATCGCCTGCCAACTCAAAATGATTGTCATCCAATTCCTCAATATAAGTCAGGTACTGCTCGGTAATCGGCAAAATCGCTGTGGTGGTGATATCAAAGTTATTTTTTTTGACCAAGTACAACAAAAAATCCAGCGGACCTTCAAACTGCTCCAGCCAAATGGCAAAGGCTTCAGGCGGAATATAGAGGTCTTCGGGCAGACTTTGAACAGGCGTCTCAAAAATTCGAATGGCTAAATTGGTCACTACTGTCGAACCGCCACAAACAATCCTGCCCCAATGGATAGGGTAGAGCACAGATAGTTGCTGTCCTGTTCAAAGGCTGACAAAAACGCTGCTACTTCATCGGCATGAGAAATCACATTATCGACAATCAACATATCGCCAAAGGTCAGCAATCGCTTAAAGTCAGCCACATAGTCACCATAAAACCTACGCTCTGCATCCAAGAAAATCACATCAAAATGGGCGGTTGACTGACGTAAAAAATCCTTCGCATCGACTTGTTGTAGCGTGATATTGTGGTCAAACTGCAAGGTACGCAGGTGATTGCGCGCAGTTAGTAATCGCCACTCATCGATATCAATCGAGGTCAACGTGGCAGTATCCGCGGTATTGGCACGATTGATTTGGGCTAACGCATAGCCTAGCCATAGCGTAGAATAGCCCGTTGATGTACCAATTTCTAACATATTTTTAGCCCGCTTACTGATAACCAGACTGGCAAGAAACTCGGCTGAATCAGGCTCAAGGTGGCGATGTCGGTTAAGACGGTTGGGCTGCGCATCGTCAAAGGCTTTATCGATTTGATAAAGCCTATCGGTGTAGGCTTTAAAGTGTGCAAATGACATGAGTGACTCGTTATTTTTTGAGTTTGGCAAGGGGTTTGATACCAATGGCTTTTCGTACTTTTTCAAGGCGTTTGCGCGCATCACGGCGGGCTTTTTCTGCGCCCATTTGTAGGATTTCTTCCAATTCTTTTGGATTCGCCATCAATTCATTGTAACGAGCACGGAAAGGGGCAATTTCGCTGTTGATTTTTTCAAACAACACTTCTTTGGCATCCCCCCAACCGATACCTTGCTCAAAACGTTGACGCAGTACTTGTTGTTCTTCCGCGCTAGCGAATGCACGATAAATCTCAAAAATCGTGGATTCATCGGGATTTTTGGGTTCTTCTGGCAACTGTGAATTGGTGACAATACGCATGATGGCTTTTCGCAGCGCTTTTTCACCGTCCACTTGCGGCTGATTTGATGAAGGGTCGCCAAATAACGGAATGGTATTGCCATAGCTTTTTGACATTTTACGACCATCAAGCCCCGTGAGTAGCGGCGTATCATCATCTACCATGGCTTCGGGCAGTACAAAAATCGGTTTGTCTGGGTCACAATAGCGAAAATTAAAGGTGCCTGCTATATCACGTGCCATCTCGATATGCTGGATTTGGTCTTTCCCCACAGGGACATGGGTGGCATTGAACATCAAAATATCCGCGGCCATTAGCACAGGATAACTAAATAACCCCATCGAAATGCCATAATCAGGGTCAGTGTCTGGCGTTTCACGGTTAGCATCTACGGCGGCTTTGTAGGCGTGCGCACGGTTCATCAAACCTTTAGCACAGTTACAGTTGAGTACCCAAGTTAGCTCTGGAATTTCGATAATATCCGACTGGCGGTAAAACACCACCCGCTCAGGGTCGAGACCACACGCAAGCCACGTCGCGGCAATTGCCTTGGTCGATGCATGAATCGCCTCAGGGTCGTGGCATTTGATAAGTGCGTGCAAATCCGCCAAGAAAAAGTAAGCGTCGCTTTCTCCCGTACTGGCGCCTTGTATCGCCGATTGTATCGCTGGACGAATGGCACCGACATAGTTGCCAAGATGGGGAATACCACTGGTGGTGATACCGGTTAAAATGCGGCGCGGCGCGGCTGTTTTATCATTCATGTTCAAAATTCCAAACAAAAGCAAAAAAAGTACAAAATAGGCAAAAAAATTGTCCGTTAGTATAGCGGTTTTTGTCTACAAATTCATGCCAAAAATTGGCTGAGCCCCATGAGTGCCATGAGCAAAATTAGCGGTAATAGCGGATACCAGTAGGCTGGGTTTTATAGCGCCGATGAAACCACATGTATTGGGTCGGGTCGATACGGATATAATTTTCTAATAGCTGATTGATGCGTTTGGCATCCGCTAATTCATCTTCAGTTGGGTAGTTGTCAATGACAGGCGAGAAGATAATGTGATAATGCGGTTTGCGACCTTTTGGCATCTCATCCGGGGTTTCCCGATAAAAATGCAATATCATTACCGCAGGTGGATTGGCTTTATTGCCCAGTTTTGCCATGCGACGTGGTGCAGTCAAAGTGGCAGCGGGTATTCCAAAAAAGTCTGCCATTACGCCTTGTTTTAGCCCAAAATCTTGGTCGGGGGTGATCCATACCACATGATTGTCTTTGAGATTTTTGGCAAAATGGCGCATATCGCGATGACTGATTTGGTCGCTATAAACCTTGGCGCGCGCGTTAAAAATAAACCAATCAAGCAGTGCATTGTTTTGCGGTCGATACACCACATCCAGCGGGGTAAACATGGTGGTCAGCCGTCCACCCAAATCGAGCAAAGTCGAATGGATACCGAGTAAAATCACCGCTTTACCTTGCGATTGGGCGTTTTTGACATGGTGCAGCCCTGATACAGTGACGCAGCGGGTAAACACATCCGGTCGATACCAGGCACACAGGCTTTCAAACACACCCACACCGGCATTGATAAAAATCTTCTCTGCCATCTCTAAACGCTCATCTTCACTGAGTTCTGGAAACGCCAATGACAGATTGGTCAAAGTATCGGCTCGGCGGCTTTTAATCAGTCCAAATAACAATTTTCCCAAAAAATGACCGATGTTAAATTGATAGCACAACGGCAAATAAATCAATGGCAAAATCAGCGCAACCCCAAGCCAAATCCCCCAATATTGCGGCAATAAAAACTGCCACTGAAAAGGCTTACGCGCTGTACGGTTATCTGATTGCAGTTTTTGCAACTCGCTCACCTTTGGCATGCCTTCAAGTGTTACGGTTGACTGATGTAGCAGATTGGCATCGACATTACTGGTGCTATCATTACTGGTAGTATCAACCGAGTTCATTTTGGCTGTTGGGTCAAACATTTGAGGCTTATGATTTTGGGTTGGTTTCATAGGGTATGTTTCATAAAAAAATACATAAAAAAATATATGAGAAAAGACATAAAAAATGCAAAAATAAATGCCGTAGCAGTGACTTGGGCGATTAAGTTTGTAAAACTGGTCAAAAAATACTGGCTAAAATGTACAGGCTTTTAAGCTGATTGGGTCATTATACCAAACAACGACGTAGGCTAAAGCCAGTAAATTTGGTATATATTGGGTAACAGGCATTTATTCAATGACGACTAACCATCAATCCGTGTTACAATTTGCAAAATATTACAAAAAACTAGCAAGGATTGTTTAACGTAATTACATGTTAATTTAGTTCCATTTAACATACTTGTTTTTTTAATGATAGTTGCGTTTTAACATAGTTGCTTTTTAATATAGTTGCGTTTATCTCTACCCTAGGATGATCTTCATATAAAAAGGAGTTGACATGCAGACAAATTCCGCAATGACAAGTAACTCCCCCATGCTATCAAAGATAGTGTGGTTACTTGTTGCAATTATTGGCGCAGTGGCATTAGGGACAATCGCCCTGAACCGTGGCGAAAGTATCAATGCGGTGTGGCTCGTTGCCGCTGCCGTGTGTTCATATAGCATTGCTTATCGCTACTATAGCTTATTTATCGCCAAAAAAGTCTTTGAACTCAATCCCCGCCGCGTGACACCGGCTCATCGCCTAAAAGATGGCTTAGATTATGTTCCTACCAATAAATACGTCTTATTTGGCCACCACTTTGCTGCGATTGCTGGGGCAGGTCCATTAGTTGGTCCTATCTTAGCGGCACAAATGGGTTATTTGCCAGGTACGCTATGGCTCATCATTGGGGTGGTATTCGCAGGTGCGGTACAAGATTTTACTGTACTATTTATCTCGACCCGCCGTGATGGCAAATCACTGGGTGAAATGGCAAAAGACGAGCTGGGTACGTTTACGGGTATTACGGTGATGCTCGGTGCACTCGGCGTGATGGTCATCATTCTTGCCGTACTGGCACTGGTGGTGGTGAAGGCGCTAGCGCACAGTCCTTGGGGGCTATTTACCATTGCAGCAACGATTCCTATCGCGCTGCTAATGGGCGTCTATATGCGCTATCTACGCCCAGGTAAAATCATGGAAGTGTCTATCATCGGCTTTGTGTTGATGATGGCGGCGATTGTATTTGGTGGCGATATTGCCAAAGACCCTGCGATGGCTGAATTGTTTACCTTGACAGGTACCCAGTTGACTTGGGCATTGATGATTTATGGTGTGGTAGCATCGGTATTGCCTGTGTGGCTGCTGCTTGCGCCGCGTGATTATTTATCAACTTTTTTAAAAATAGGGGTGATTGTAGGTTTGGCAGTGGCGATTATCTTTACTATGCCAGAATTAAAAATGCCCGCGGTTACCAAATTTATCGATGGCACGGGTCCGGTATTTAAAGGTGGGTTATTTCCGTTCTTGTTTATTACCATTGCTTGTGGTGCTATCTCTGGTTTTCACGCGTTGGTATCGAGTGGTACGACCCCAAAACTTGTGGATAATGAAGTAGATACTCGCGCCATTGGTTACGGTGGTATGCTCATGGAGTCGATGGTTGGTATCATGGCAATGATCTGTGCCACTATTCTTGACCCTGGTATGTATTTTGCGATTAATGCGCCGGCAGCGCTTCTTGGCACGACCCCAGAGACAGCGGCAGCCGCTATCCAAAAATTGGGATTTGTGATTACCCCCGATGCGCTTACGACACTAGCGCAGCAAGTGGGTGAAAGCTCTATTATCTCACGGACAGGCGGTGCACCGACCTTTGCCATTGGGATGGCGCATATCCTATCGTCTATCTTCGGTAGTACCGCGATGATGGGGTTTTGGTATCACTTTGCGATTTTATTTGAAGCCTTGTTTATTTTGACTGCAGTCGATGCAGGGACGCGTGCTTGTCGTTTTATGGTGCAAGATACCATTGGCATCGTGGTGCCATCGGTACGTGGCTCAACCAATCTCGGCGTGCATTTGCTTGCGACCTTGATTGCAGTCGCTGCTTGGGGCTTCTTTGTCTACCAAGGCGTCATCGATCCGCTTGGAGGCATTAACTCATTGTGGCCGCTGTTTGGTATTGGTAACCAAATTTTGGCAGCCATGGCATTGACCCTAGGTACCGCAGTTTTATTTAAAATGAAAAAACAAAAGTATGCTTGGGTCACTGTGGCACCCACGGTTTTCTTATTGGTTACCTGTCTGACGGCGGGTTGGCAAAAAATCTTCCATGAGAATCCAGCGATTGGTTTCTTAGCACAAGCGCACAAATACAGTGCCGCGATTGCCAAAGGTGAAGTGTTAAAACCTGCCAAAACCTTGGATGAGATGCAAACCATCGTATTCTCAAACTATGTGGATGCCGTGCTTTGTGGCTTCTTTATGATTGTGTTGATTGTGATGATAGTTGGTACCATTCGCGCATTAAGAAAAGCCTTGGCAAGTGATAAACCTACCGTGGTCGAAGGTGAAGCGATTTATGAAGATCCAAAGCCCTTGAATATTTCTGCACCACACTAGTGAAAAATTAACAGTGATTGCACTTATATTGTGCAATTTCTTGGGTTTCACCAAAACCATGCTAGGCAGATAG
>ERZ724524.149-NODE-149-length-43432-cov-4.095027_pt1 | contig 43432 bp, 27 predicted proteins | sample MGYA00376057_ERZ724524 | MGnify/ENA primary metagenome ERZ724524 (study PRJEB28724, sample SAMN07190888) | wastewater metagenome | isolation source: influent of sewage treatment plant in Hong Hong | place: USA: Christiansburg, Virginia | collected 2016-03-01 ...
AGCTTTGGCAGCGGCCACGATCTCAACAACGGATTCCTGATGCTATCACCGATGGTGAAGGGCAACACCATCTTGGGCGGAGTCGATCCACTGACCACGCTCACCTACGGCTTTGATGCTCGTACCGGTGCGGCCCAGCCCGGAAAGCTACTCACCAATGAGCCGGACATTTTCTCGGGTGTACTCACCGCGATGGGTGCAAACCTGAGCGGAAGTGGACTCCCTGACGCCAGCGCGTTCAAGAGCTAATACAGAGGATTTCCTTGCCTGTGCGGTACCTAACCACCCTCCTGAAGACCGTCCTAGTTCCTTCCCTACTCTGTGCACTCACTGCCACCGCAGCGCCGACGCTGGAATCTCCCAAGTCAGGTGCCGACAAGCCGATCATTCCCGGTGAACTCCATACCGACGAAGAGATCACGCGGGCACTGCGTGAGCACTACACCAAGCACGAGTTTCGCATTGCGATGCGAGATGGCGTCCGTCTGTTCACCCATGTTTACGTTCCCAAAGATCGCTCACAGACCTATCCGATTCTGCTGATGCGAACCCCATATGGGATTGGGCCGTACGGAGTCGACAATTACCCTTCCACTCGCGAGCCCCGCTGGATCCGCACCTTCTCACCGGCTCCGTCTCTGATCAGCCATGGGATGATCTTTGCGTTCCAAGACGTGCGCGGCAAGATGATGTCCGAAGGGGCCTTCACAGACGTCACGCCCTACCTGCCGAGCAAGCGAAGCAAGAGCGATGTCGATCAGTCGAGCGACGCCTACGACACCATTGACTGGTTGGTCAAAAACGTTCCAGGCAACAATGGGAAATTAGGCATCTGGGGGAATTCATATCCAGGCTTTTATGCCACCCAGGCTGCGATCGATGCGCATCCGGCCCTCAAGGCAGTGTCCCCTCAGATGCCGGTGACAGAGTGGTTTCTCGGCGATGACTTCCACCACAATGGAGCGCTGTTTCTCGCCGACGCCTTTTTGTTCTATGCAAACTTTGGCAAAGCCCGGCCAAAGCCGACCGCCAAAGGACGCTGGGACTTCGAGCACGATACGGGCGACATCTACGATTACTTTCTGCACCTTGGGCCTCTGTTCGATGCGGACACCCGCGTCGTAGGAGAATCGCTGCCGTTCTGGAAAGCCTGCGTCGAACATCAGTCTCGCGATGAATATTGGAAAGCGCGTGATCCTCGGCCCCATCTGCGCAACATCCGTCCGGCCGTGATGACGGTCGGTGGTCTGTATGATGCAGAGGACTTGTTTGGTGCCCTCGAAACCTACCGAGCCATTGAAAAGCAGAGTCCTGCCACCACCAGCACGCTCGTGCTCGGTCCCTGGAAGCACGGTGGACAGTACCGCAGCGACGGAGACGGACTGGGAGATCTGTCGTTTGGAGCCAAGACCTCGCGCTACTACCAAGACCACATTCTGGCTCCATTTTTCTTGCAGCATCTCAAGGGAATCAAGAGCGAAGCACCAGCCGAAGCGTGGGTGTTCGAGACCGGTTCCAATGAATGGCATCGCTATGGAACGTGGCCCCCTGCGGTCAAACAGACCACGTTCTACTTCTCTGCCCAGGGTCGGCTGTCGAATGAGTCTGGGAAAGAGACTCCGCTCGCCATGGATAGCTATGTAAGTGACCCGAGCAAGCCGGTTCCGTACCGCGAGCGTCTGTCTGCGCAGCGCGAACCAGAATACATGGTGGAAGATCAGCGTTTCGCTTCGCGTCGACCCGATGTCCTGGTGTACGACGCGCCGCCGCTGGAGAGCGACACCACGGTGGCGGGCCCGATCGAAGTGGATTTGTGGGTAGCCACCACGGGTAGCGATGCCGACTTTGTGGTCAAGCTGATCGATGTGTTCCCAGAGAACGCAGCGGACCCAGAGCCCAATCCACGCGGCGTTCGGATGGGTGGCTATCAAGCGCTGGTCCGTGGAGAGGTGATGCGAAGTCGATTCCGGAACAGCTTTGAACAGCCAGAACCGATGACTCCCAACCAGCCAACCCGCGTGCGGTTCAAGCTGCCGGATGTCAATCACACCTTCCGGGTGGGACACCACATCATGGTTCAGGTGCAGAGCTCGTGGTTCCCACTGGTCGATCGCAACCCGCAAAAGTTTGTCGACATTTACCGGGCCAACCCGAGCGACTTCCAGGTCGCAACCCACAAGCTGTACCGAGGGGGAGACAAGCGTTCCTCGATTACGCTGCCACTGCTCACGGGCCGCTCGACCCCCTAACAAGTGAAGTCGCCGCCGTAGGCTAGTTCGGGCCGAGTCTGCGGACTCTCTCTTCTAGCACCTTGAGCTTGTCGACAATCGGTGCACCACCACCGAGGAATCGCTGCTTCATCTGCTCGATTCGATTGAGCAGACGGACGCCGCGTTGGTGCTGTAGTTCCTCAATCTCTGAAACCACCGCAGCCAGCTCTCCGCCCAGTCCTTCGCCTCGACGCTTGCGCGCATGATCGGTCATCGCGCCGAGCAGCGATTGACGCATCAGCTCACCGACTCGCTCCACAGAATAGAACTTCTTCATGTAGGAGCGGGTATCGACCCGCCGTGGCTGCCGGAGCAGTTGCGCCATCATTCGAGCCAGCTCTTCCGGGTTGTCCTGCGGACACAGGTTCAGCGGCTCTTCATGGCCACGATCAACCGCCAGCCGATTGAAGTCGCGCATTCCTTCCAGATCCGAACAGAGCACCGGAATGTTAGAGGAAAGCGCCTCCAAAATCGCCACCGGCATGCCTTCGAGCCGCGATGGAACCACGTACAGGGCATACTCAGGAAGATGCGGCGCAGCCTCGGGAACAGGTCCACGCAGCTCCGCTCTCTGGAGGCCCACTGCGACCTTTTGTAGCTTGTCGAAATCCTCCCCCAGTCCATAACAGCGCAGTGAATATTCAGGAAGCTTGTCTTGGACTCTTTCCCAGCCTGCCAGCAGAACGTCGACTCCCTTGGCCCAATAGTACGTGGTCAGACAGCCCACCGCATGACCGGGATTCGGACTACTTTGCAAGTCTGGGAATCGCTCGACATCGAGCATCAGCGGCACCACTGCACAGGGCCGACGAAACGTCTCGATCACATAGTCTGCCAGAAACGGTGAGTGGGTTATTAGGCGAGTCGGAACACTCTTATCGCAGTCCGCAGTGTCGGTTCGATGCACATACTCCACCGAAGCAATGCCACTGCGCCGAATCGCCGACACCGCCCATGGAGGGGGCCAGTGATAGAGCACCACATCAAAGCCGCGCAGCTTGCTGATAAGATCCAGCTCGCCGGTCACGTACTCATAGGTGAACGGCGGATTGTCGGTCTTTGCGCCCCCGGCCACAAACACCGGCGCATCAAACAGAAGCTGCTGAAGTCGGATCTGGGTCTCGACTCCGCCGTGCACCGCATTCTTGGTAACGATTGCAACCTTCATCGAAGCTCCGCACCGTAATGGTTCATAGCCAAAAGAGCGCATCTTCACTACGACCCGCTTCCGCAGGAATCCAGCCGAAGTGCGACAGCAAAGCCAACCACCGCTTCCGCCAACGCGTCACATCAAAGTGCTGGGCAGATTGGCGGGCCGCGAGCTGAAGTCGAGTCCGCTCCGCACTGTGTTCAATCAGGTAGTTGATCGCCCCAGAGATTGACTCTGGATTCGGGCTCACTAGCAGTCCGTTGCTGCCGGACTGGATGATGTCCGACAATCCACCGATATGCGTCGCCACCGTCGCGCAGCCAGAGGCCAGGCTCTCGATGCAAGACAGACTGGTGCCCTCGCAGGCAATGGTTGGGATCACACAGATGTCTGCGGAACGATAGTAGTCCGGCATCTGTTCAAAGCTCGCCTTCAGAAACTGGAGCCGGGAATCCTGCTGCGCCAGCGCTTCGATGATTCGATTGTCCGGTCCGTCCCCTTCGCCAATCCACAGAATGCGACAGCGGTGCGGAATCCGCGACAAGATATCGCCCAGGATGCGGCTACCACGGTTGACATGACTGCGGCGCGGAAACAGAATGGTCAGATCCTCTGCTGAGCGCTGAGGAGTCGGCCACTCCACCTGTGGATGAAAGAGTTCGGTATCCGCAAAGTTGGGCAGATAGACCATCTTCGTGGCGAGTTCGGGCCACAGCGCACGCACCACGTTGATCGAGTTGGTATCGACACTCACCACCAAGCCGGGCTGCGCAAAGCAACGATGCAGGTGACGGAACCAGTCCTCACTACGGATTCCGAGTCCTTCATAGTTGCGATGGTCAAACCAGATGCCGTGACACAGGAGCAGCGCATCACGGCGCATTCGATGGGCAGAGGCGTACTCCGGTAAATTGTAGATCACTCCGTCATAGGAGTGACTGATATCGAAAAAATTCTCAGAGATTCCGTAGTCAAACTCCGAAAAACGCTGATGGGAAGGTAGCCCAATCACCTTGAATCCCGCACACTCTCCTTGAAACGGCTGATGGGCCCCTTGATAGATGGTCACCGTGCAGCCAGACTCCCGCAACAATCCCGCAAGGGTCAGGCAGACGCGCTCGCCTCCACCATAAGTCGGGGCAAGAGATTTCCAGTCCAGCACCTGATTGGTGAGCAGTGCCACCGACTTGACGGGCTGGCCCCGTCTTCCCATCTTTGCGTTCGGAACACAGTCCGTTGCAACCAGTCGCCGCAGCAAATCGGAAGGATGAGGTCGGGCGGGCCTCCTGGCCTTGCTAACAGGATTCCTACGCTCCGCCAGAGAGGTCTGGACATCGTCCACATAAGCCGAAAACCGAGAATAGAACCGATGCCGACCCTCTTCCCCGCCGAGGAGAAAGTCGTCTTTCAATGAAGAGAGCCCGTTTCGCAGAGCATCAGGAAGAGACATCGCTGCGGCTGCGTGTACCGTAATTTAAGGAACAAAGTCAAGGCCCGCCCGGCCCGTTGACAGTCGTCGCGTGGTTGCGATATACGAGCCGTAATGCAACCGCTTACCTGCATTTACTGTGGCTCCTCGAACTTCTCCCACGCCTATCAACGCGCTGATGGAAGAGCCATTGTCGGTTGCCAGGACTGCGGGCTCCTCTTCATTTCGGACATCCCCGATAACATCGCAGAGCTGTATGGCACCGATTACTTTCACAAGACAGAGTCCGCTTCTGGCAACGGCTACTCCAACTATGATGGACTCGATCCGATAGCCTTTCGCTGGCAGCTTGCGCTGTCGCGACTATTTTCCGGACACACTGCGGATTGTGCGAAGACGATCCTTGATCTCGGCTGCGCCACCGGCCACTTCCTGAAGATGGCTGGCGCTGCTGGATTTCACTGTGCAGGCGTCGAGATCAGTCCGAGTGCAGCAGAGTCCGTCCGCCAGCAGGGATTCCCGGTGCTGGTATCGTCGTTTGAGTCTGCAAATCCAGCACCGGTTGACCTTGTTACGGCCTGGGATTTTATCGAACACGTGGTTGATCTTCGTACAACCTTTGAAAAAGTACGGAGCACCCTACTCGATGGCGGAGTGTTCCTGTTTGCAACCCCAGATGGGGGATCGGCGCGTGCCCAGGAGCATGGTGAAAAGTGGATCTGCCTAAATAGCTCTTTTGAGCATATTACATATCTCACTATCCCATTTTTGGAAAGAGCGCTCCGCGAAACCTTCGGTTGCGAACCACTACTGCTCAGCTTCGACGTTGGCGAGTTCTGGACCAGCATCATCGGTATGGTCCGTGTGGGAGGATTGACCGAACAAGATCGGCGAATCGGACAGCTACTGCGCAGCCAAGAGCAACCGTCGAGCGATGAAGAGATCACCAAGTTCGGCAGTGAACTTGGCTTTTTCTACGCCACGTTCATGCAGCTCGCGGCTCTGTCGCGGCTGATCGAACGAGCCGACGGGCTACTCCCTCCAGCGACGGTTGCAGCCCTGCATGGCGGACTCCTGTACTTGTCTGATCAGTTCCCAGAATCCATCCCATGGCTGCGCCAAGGTCTTTCCGCAGAGCCACTGTGTGCCGCTTGGCTTGCCACTGCAAACGCGCATACCCTCACCCTACGCGAGCAGAACCATCAGTCCCAGCTCGAACAGCAGAACCGCAGTGCCGCAGACCAAATCGCCCGGCTCCGCAACGAAATCAATCAGCTTCGCGAAGTCAACGATCAGATCATCCATTCGGTGACGTGGAAGGTAGGACGCAAGATTACGCAGCCGATTGAAAGCGTTCCGCACAGTCGCGCCGTCCTTTCAGGGCTTCAGCAATTCCGCGAGCGAGGCCCGCTTCGCTCTCTGCAAGCCGCTCACAGCTATGTCCAAGCCATCACGGATTCCAGCAGCGCCAACCAGAGCAAAGCCCAGCGACTCGCAACCGCGAGCCTGAAAGTGACCGAATACGTCACCGAGCATGTACACCCTGGCCGACTTCCCAATCTGCTGACCGCCTTCCTACAGGACAAGCTGCCACTTCTGCGAAGCAAACAGAGCCAAGAGCCGGCCTCCGCTGGATTGGGTCTACCCAGCGAGATCCCGCCTCGCGATACCGTGACGCACACCAGTACCAGTCCGCGAAATTCCGATTCCGCATCGGCTGTGCCCGCCTCTGTTTTGCTCAGCGATCCGGCGCTCGTTCGCCATCAGGGCCTGCCACTGGTGAGCGTGATTCTGCCGGTCTACAATCAAACCGATCTGCTGCGTTCCTCGGTTCTCAGCGTACTATCCCAAAGCTATCCCCATCTTGAGCTGATCATAGTGGATGATGGCTCACGCGAAGACGTTGCGGCGTCGCTCGAAGGGCTTCTCGATCTGCCCTCAGTGCATCTGTTCCGTCAGGTCAATCAGAAACTACCACGGGCTCTGAGTAACGCGTTTCAGTTTGCCAAAGGAGAGCTGCTCACCTGGACCTCTGCGGACAACTTGATGCATCCGCATGCCATCGCCCGACTGGCGGAGTCTCTGTTCCGTCATCCTGAGGCGGTGCTGGCCTATGCCGACGTTGACATTATTGATGACAATGGCAAACCAATCACCGACGGCTCCTATCGTGAACTGAACGTCGACCCGATCGCTCCTGAAGTGGTGCGACTGTGTCGCAGTGATGTTCCGCTGTCCGCAGAACGCGATAACTATGTGAACGCCTGCTTCCTGTATCGCCGGAACGCAGCGGCATCCATGGGCCATGTCTATTCTGACTCCCTGCGCGGTGCAGAAGACTATGATTTCTGGCTCCGCCTGCGTCGCTGCGGTCGACTTCTGCATATTGGGAATCGTGAGCCACTGTATTCCTATCGAGTACATCAACGATCCATGAGTCACGATCTGCTGACCCAGGAACGCAACGAGCATTATGCACGGGTCTCTCTGCTCATCGATCTGGAGGAACAACGACGCAGCTTTGCCCGTCAGCGCTGGGACGTGGTGCTCGATCCCGCCCTGCCCTACCGCACCCGCACCACGCTACAAGAACAGCTTCAACAACTGCCCGTCAACCTGGCCGTACCCGGTGCACAGGATGCGGGCAGTGGACGCAAGAACCTCTCGATCGTTCCAGAGGATGCCCAGCCCGCGCAGAGTCGCTCATGGCAGGTCTTTGCACGGGTACTCCCGGACTCCTATGAACTGGTCTGCCGACCCTCACCGAGCGCGGTCCAGTCAGGTGTAGAACGTCCTCCGCAGCGCGAGCGCGTCATGCCCCTGCTACGCGGCTGCACGAGCAGTTCACTCCTTATGAAGGCCCGCGACGTTCAGCACTCGGCCCGAGCGCTGCCACCCGCAGTTGCGGGTCGCCCGGTGTTCGCGATTCCGGTACCGCTGCAGCGAATCGGCATCGACCGCCTGCGTCAGATCATCACGGCCAATCCCTGGGCCTACTTCTTGTTCGTCAGCGTTGCCAGTCCCAGTGAGATGCTCCGGCTAGAAGGACTGTCGAATGCAGGTTTCGTGGAAAAGTTCTTGCTCGACTCTTCCTATGAAGTTTATGGAATGGTGAACTGGACGCTCGTTCCGCCCTGTGAACCGCCGCTGTCTCAAGGAGAGTATCTGCAACAGCTCGCGGATTCTTATTCGACGGGACATCCGCTCATTTTGAGCAGTGGCCAGCCATTGGTCATGGCCCCCTATCAGCTCTGTCTTGGGGATGATCCATCCTTGTCACTGTCTTTTGCGAAGCAGCTCCGCCGCGATATGATGCAGTTGGAAGTCCTCAATTCCTATCTGGAGGAATGGCAGCCCGAACGATGCCTGGCCAACCTGCTGCGGCATGCCAATACCTTCGCACAGGACTTTGCGGTACCGCAGCCCAATACCGGAATCACACCGCCCCCGTACGCGGAACCACAGCCGGTGCAAGTGATCAGCGCGGGAGCGCAGCCGCTCCGTAACGTGATGCTGGTGGATTCGCTCGATGTGGGAGGGCTGGAGGAAGTCGTCGCGTTCCTGGTCCGCAACCTCCACCAACATGGGGTCCGGACAGCAGTGGCTTGCTTCCAGCGCGGTGGACAGGTGGCAGACAAGCTACGCGCCGAAGGACACGACATTGTGCTGGCAGAAGGAAACGAACAGAGACTTCACAGCCAGCTTCAACAGCTCGATCCACAGATCATCAATTCGCACTACGCCAGCTTGCCCGCGCTGCTTGCTGCCGAGAGACTGAGCAGACCAATCGTTGAGACGATTCACAACACCTATGTCTGGCTAAGCCCAGAGCAGTGGAAGATCGAAGCAGAGCGGAGCCGCCGTTTTGCCAAAGGTCTGGCGGTGAGCGGCCTGGTAAAACGCTACTATCACGCGCACAATCCCACGCTGCCCACAGATCGAGTGATCGTGGTGGGAAATGCAATTGATCCGGAGCGGATTACCGCCGTTTCACGCGACGAGGCCAGGCGTGCTCTGGGGATTCCCGATTCAGCCACTCTCTTCCTGTGTCTCGGTCGCTACTGTTCGCAGAAGAACCAGATCGGAATCGTCCATGCGTTCGCGCAACTCGCAGCGCGTGATCCGCAGGCCATTTTGCTCTGCATGGGCAACGTCCCACCAGAGGAGAGAGCTTACTATCAACAGCTTCAAGCGCTGTGCGAGAGCCTGCCTTGCCGCGATAGGATTCGGCTCGACAGCTATCACCCAAGCGTCTCTACCGTGCTCTCGGCCGCTGATGCCATGGTGATGAATTCCTTCTTTGAAGGCTGGAGCCTGGCCGCCACCGAAGCACTACTGACCGGAACACCGCTGATTCACAGCTTGTGCGGCAGCGCCGAGGAGTTGTGTGGAGCAAGCGCGGAGCGTGGCTTTGTGATTCCCAACCCCGGAGGAGACATTATGCAGCTCCAGATTGGGGCCCTGGTCGACATAGCCTCCCGCGCTGAACAACCGAATCAAACAGAGCTTATCCGCGCCATGGATCGCGTCGTGGCTGAGCGAGACAGACTCCGCTCCGATCGCGACGCCATCAGTGCTTATGCCCGGCGGGTCTTTCATCCGACCGCGATTCTATCGCGCTATACCCAGACCTTCCGTGCCCTTACGAGGAATTGACCATGCATGTTCTGCTTGCGATTGGAACGCGACCGGAAGCGATCAAAGTTGCGCCTCTTTACCATGCGCTCCGCAGCGATCCGTTCTTTCGGGTCACCACTTGTATTACCTCCCAGCATCGGGAATTGCTCCAGCAGATGCTGTCATTTTTCGATGTCCGTCCAGACGTCGATTTGCAGGTAATGCAGCCTCGGCAAACGCTGGCTGACTTGACCTGCAATGTGCTGAACGGAGCCGATCGATTGCTCAGCGAGACCCGCCCCGATCTGGTGGTCGTTCAAGGCGATACCACCACTGCATTCACGGTCGGTTTGGCAGCGCTATATCAGCGAATCAAGGTCGCACATGTCGAGGCAGGACTGCGCTCGTTCGATCTCCAGCAGCCCTTCCCAGAAGAGGCGAATCGACGGCTGGTAGATGTTTTTTCGGACTATCTGTTCGCACCAACAGAAGGTGCTGCGGACAACCTGCGCCGGGAAGGCTATCAGGATGTCTCTATCTTTGTGACAGGGAATACCGGCATTGATGCGCTGCTCATGGCGACCGAGATCGTGCGCCGCCAAGGACATCCGCTGCCGATCAACCTGCCCGCAGGCTCCAAGTTGGCACTCCTTACCGCGCATCGCCGCGAGTCGTTTGGCGATGGCTTGGTGAGAATCTGTCAAGCCGTCCTATCACTCCTTGAGCGGCACCCCAACCTGTACATCCTGTATCCGGTGCATCCCAACCCCAACGTACAGGAAGCCGCACACAAGTATCTGGCTGCACATCCGCGAATCTACTTGTGCGCTCCGCTGGAGTATCCCGGATTTGTATCGGCACTCGCTGCGGCGGATCTGATCTTGACCGACTCTGGGGGCGTGCAAGAGGAAGCGCCAGCGCTCGGCAAGCGCGTTCTGGTACTCCGCGAAACCACCGAGCGGCCCGAGGGCATTGAGGCCGGAGTGGCCGAACTGGTCGGAACAGATGTCGACCAGATTGTAGCCCGTGCCACCGCGCTTCTTTCTGGAAGCGATGCCCTTGGTCCCGTTGTAAGTCCCTATGGCGATGGTCGATCCTCCGCTCGAATCGTAGAGGTACTCAAAACCGGAGCACTCCGCGATTCATTCCGGACCTCCGGTTCCTCGCCCCAAACAGCAATCCCGGCACCATCGAAGCAGAAGCGCGCCGGCAGTGGACGCTGATTCCCATGGCGACGACTCCTACAGGCTCTGCGGAACGCTTCGGACTGCTGCTTCTTGGATTCCTATTCTCTGTGGCAGTTTGTGGACAGATCCAGCTATTGTGCCACTTACGCTTGGGAGTTGTGCCACCGATCTTCGCGGCCGTAGTGTCTCTGCTCATCGCAAGGAAGCTCAGCAAAACCCCGCTGCTCGATGTCGTGGGACTGCTGACTGGTCTAGCAGCGCTCGGCCTTGTCTGTGGTCGTATCTACGATCTGTCTTGGGATGGACAAACCTATCATCAAGAGGCGGTGTTTCAGATTGCCCACGGCTGGAATCCGATCTGGGATGCACCACTGCCACTATGGCACGGAGACATTGCCTGGTGTAACTACTATCCAAAAGGAATCTGGGTGGCCCAGGCCGCTTTGTATCGTTTGAGCGGCAACATCGAGAGCGCCAAACTGCTCGGCCCGGTCTTGCTGGTTGCGGCCTTCCTCCTATCGCTCTCGGCTTGTCAGTCCCTGTCTCTCAAGCGCGGAATGAGCGTGCTCATGGCAGGCTTGGCCGCAGCCAACCCGGTCGCACTCGCTCAGCTCACTACGTTCTATGTCGATGGTCTGCTTGCTTCTCTGCTCACGATCCTGACCGCTGTGGCAGTGCTGTATGTTCGCCGGCCCGCCCCTCGTTACTTGCTTGCAATGACTGCGGCCATGGCGCTTTTGTGCGTCACCAAGTTTACGGGTGTGGTGTATGCGGTCTTTTATGCCGGCGGACTCCTGCTGTTCGCTCTGTACCGACGACGTTCGCAGCTCTCCGCGTTGCTTCTGACCCAAGCGATGGGAATGCTAGCGGGTGTGGTGCTGCTCGGATTTCAACCGTATCTCACCAACCTTTTTGCCCATCTTCACCCCTTTCATCCACTCGCCGGGTCTCACAAAGTCGACTTCCTTCCTTCGCAACTGGGTCCAAAGTTTGGGGCACAGCCACGAGTGTTGGCGCTCACTGAATCGATCTTTTCGGTATCGACCAATGATCGGGAGTGGCCCAGATGGAAAATTCCCTTTTCGGTCACCCAGAAAGAGCTGGGCGAGTTTGCGATTCCTGACATCCGGATTGGCGGCTTTGGGCCCTGGTTTGGTGGCATCGCGCTCCTCACCACCATCAGCCTGGTGGTTCTGTTCATCCAGCAGCGGCGCACTCCAAAACTGCCCTCTTCTCGACGACAGAAACCTACCCCAGGCCGTGAGTCCTTGGCCGCTGGGATATTCCTCATGCTGGTGATCTTGGCTTCCTGTCTGGTCAACCCCGGGGTCTGGTGGGCGCGCTACGTACCGCAGATGTGGCTGATTCCGGTAGTCATGGTCGGTCTGCTCCGCCTGCACGATAGTCGCTGGGTGTGGCCGCTTTCTACCGCGCTGATCCTCAACGTCGCGCTGGTCCAATGTGGTTCCATCCATGGACAGCTTGAGTTACAGCGCAGCACTCGCGCTGAACTTGAGATGCTCCGTTTCCAGAAGGTCGATGTGAAGTGGAACACCTTTGCGGGTGCCCGCTTCCGCTTGCAACGGAGTGGCGTTGATTTCCGAGAGGCCACCCTTACCTGTTCCCAACCGATCACACTCATCCGCACCAATGTTGAGCTCTGCCCACGTCAAGTTGCGTCAGGCCGGCCATGACGGTGCGAACCAGAATCGAGCGTATGGCCAGTGAGTGCCTGCGCCGGGCTCGGATCCAGTGGTTGGCGGCACGCTTTCGTGGGTTCCGTCGTCTTCGACAGCAGCGCTTCGGAACCGATTTAACAGGCCTCTGTTGTCCTGTGACTCCGTCGCTGGTATCGATTGTCCTACCGGTCTACAATGGAGCCAGTCTCATCGCCTCTGCGATCGAATCGATCCTGGCGCAGGACTATCCGCAGTGGGAACTCATTCTCATCAATGATGGTTCCCAGGACAACACAGCTCGCATCATCGATGAGTACGCAGCGCGTGATGAACGCATTCGCGTCGTTCACCAAGAAAATCGTAAGATTCCGAAGACCCTGTCGCGTGGGTTTCGAATGGCACGCGGTCAGTATCTCACCTGGACCTCTGCGGACAATCGACTGCTGCCTTCGTTTCTACGACTCCTTGTATCCAGCTTAGAGCGACATCCCGACTGGGATCTGGTGTACGCCAACCAGGACATCATCGATGAAGACGGTACGCCGCTGCGGGGCAGCAGCTACTTTGCTGATCTCCAAACACCACCGGGTAGCGAACACCTGCATCTTCCGAGTCGGACAGACATCCTGCATGCAGGAGAGAATTTTGTCGGCGCGGCGTTCATGTATCGCAGCCGCGTCGCACATCTACTTGGAGACTACAGCAATCAGCGTTTCACCGTTGAAGACTATGACTATTGGCTGCGCTGTAATAGCCTCCTCAATGTCCATCATGTCGACTTCTCAGAGCCGGTCTACGAGTACCGATTTCATAGCGGCTCACTGACGGCACACGCCAAGGAACTGCGCATTGCCGAGTCACGAGAACAACTCCTGGTTTTTGACGGATTCCGTCAGGAGTTTTGTCTCAAGCCTCTGCTGTGGATCTGCGAAGGGACAGTAACCACTGTGGGCTCACCGCTTGTGCGGGCTCTTCAAGAACAGATTGCGTCCCTGGGACACACCCGCATTACAAGGGAACAGCTCTCTTCACTCACCCTGCCCCGCTACTTTTTGCCAGCCGTCTATGTACAGCTCGGAAGTCACATAGAGAGTCTCAAGCCACCGCCCGCCGATCTGCCACCTTTTGTGCTGACGGTGTTGCTGCTAAGCGATTCTGCGGTGCCTGACTCAGTACATCCTCGCTGGGATCTGGTCACGGCCATCGGCCCTGGTGCAACTCCCAGATTCACGGCAGAATCCTATCAAGGACTCCTTCGCACAGATGGTCTGAGCACGCTCGTGCGCGCAATCGACTGTCGATGTCGGGCGGAGGCGCTCCGGCAACTGGAGCAACTCAGCGCAGCACCAACACAGCCGCAGCGTCTGTCCATCATCCTAGATGCCGACGGCCCAGCGTCGCAGCTTCGCGCCATTGTCCATTCCCTGCTGCTACAAGATCTGAATGGACACGAATCCGCGCAGCTTGAGGTCCTCTTTGTGCGGCGAGATCCCAAGCGGTGTCGAGCCGAAGAAGCGATGACCGCATTCAGGACGCTCGAACAAAGCAATAGACCGCCCATACTGCGGATGCTGGATTGTCCCGCGACGAATGAGCTGGCGAGCTGGAATCTCAATGCCGCCATTGCAGAGACAAGTGGCGAGGTCATCTATGCTTTGACTGAGCCACTTGGGAATCCTCACTGCTTGACCGATCTCTTCGCGTTGTTTGCGCAGCATCCCAAGCTTGCGCTGGTCCGAAAGCCGAATTCAACCAGGATGCCTGTGTCACGATCGCGTTCTTTTGCCGCACGCCGCAACCCGCTACTACTTGCCGGGGGAATCCAGAACGGACGACGCTCGTTGGTTCCCAGCTCAGCAGCAGAGCAACTAATCACCAGTCAACTTCAGCGCCTCGGCTTTGAAGTCGCAGAGTGTGAAACCCTGTTTCGCGCTCGCAGTGTAGCGACCGCACTCCGCGTTCTGCCGACCAAGTTGCGCGCTGTCCGTGAAGTGATTGCCCAGAGCTTACAAGCTCGCTAGAAACGCCTCCGTTTAGGAACCGCCAATGCAAAATGGCTCCAGGGCCTGCATCCCACCGACGGGAAGCTTGCCTCCAGCGTTTGGCACACAGGCCAGCAGTCCCTTGTCACAGATGTATAGTCCAGCATTGCGTCCGGCCCCCGACTTCGCACAGTCCAGATCGGTCTGACAGCTCTGCAAGTAGTATCCTTTGACATCCATGGGCGTCAGTCCGTACTTGGGAACGCCGTAATAGGAGGCCTTACTCGGACGACAGACCGTGCTGGCAGAGTCCGCCACCGCGCAGTAACCAGTCGGCCACGGCACGTCGGTCTCACGCAGACAGACTCCGTTTGTTCCGCAACCGCCGTCTACCTTGCAGCTTGTTCCTAACTTGACCCCACAATTTGTCGGATCATTTCCCGGCGTCACTTGAACGTCACAGCGCTGCGGTAGCGCGATCGGATAGATGCCCGCAGGGAGCACTCCGCCGGTTGGAGTAGCCCACGCGGGCAGCTCTGCCGGGACATACAGAAAGACTCGATTGGGAAGGACTCCCATGAACGCATCGCCCGAGGAATAGCGACCATCCTGGTCATTGTCCAGATAGGCCAGGATTCGCCCCGCCGCGAAGCCACGGCTCAATCCGGATGGGGTCCGCGCAATATGCTCCGCCCCCGGATATTCATACATGTTGAGCAAGAAGGGCGTGGATGCCAGTCCAACCAGGCCGCTACTCAACTGCTCCACATATTGAGTGGGATCGGTGCCGGTGTCTCCCTGCGGGTTCCAAAACATCGCGATCCGTAGTTCGGTTGAGCTGGTCAGCTTGGGGTCGCTGATCTCCAGCCCACCGGAAAACTGCCACAGCGACTTTCCGCGAAACTGCTGATCGACCAGTGGCTCACCACAGGCACTGAGCGCAAGCAACAGACCCAGCGCCAGCCCGCTTTTCGCGACTCCCATCCCTACACTGTGTACCATTGGTAGGTTTGTTAGAAACGCCATATTCCCCCTCCAGCCAGCCACCACGTGAACACCGAGCGAGTCTGCGCAGTTTGCTCCGCACCGTTCATGAGCACCGCCTGATTCAACAGACTCGCGCTCGGCCCGCCTTCCAAGCGCATGCCGACTCCACGAAACATTTGTCGCTCCAACGCAAACAGCGCCGAAAATCCGATGCCGAAGGAATTGCGCGACTGCACCTGGCGGAGTGTCGGAGCAAAGCGCTGGGCATACCAAGTTCCTTCGATCGTCACTCCGAATGCCAAGCTAAACCACGGCAAGTCGACATAGCGTTGCAGAACGGCCGCCAGACCGAGTTCATACTGTCGCGAAGCAAGACCGCCATCGATAGACATCAGCGATGCAGTGCTTCCTCGCAATCTCGCCCCTACGGTCAACCAGGGCAGGTCCGCAGCGTACCCAAGCAGCACATTGGGGGTCGGTCCTTGACCCGCCAGGATCTCTCCCCGTCCACCAAACAGCAGGTTCAGACCATGTACGGAAGTACGCGTTCCTCCCCGCTTGCGTACCAGTTGATCGTAACGAACGGAGCGATACGGCAATGATGCCAGATCGACCTCTTGGCCCGGCACAAGCTCGATTTGATACTCTCTGAATTCGTAACTCCCTCGTCGCTGAATGAAGTATTTTCCACGCGGTAGCGCGATCACTCCCTGGTTGCGTGTGGTGGTTAGTTCCGCAACCACGGCACCACTTTCGCGCTCCTCCGTAACCAGATACATGCTGGCATCGGCCAGTCGCAAGCGACCCAGATTGTGTTCGGCACCAGTCAGCGTAGTCAGGACCAGATCACCACTTCCTTTGACATCGTACGCATAGGTTGGGTGTTGGAGCTGAAGCGTCTGTCCGCTCGATCGCAGAGTCTGCGCATAGCTATAGGCATATGCTTCCGAGAGGGTCACCCTTCCATCGCCGTTGCGATCTGCCGCGCCCCGCAGCGCGTTGACCAGGTGATGCGAAAAGAACGAAGCGCGCAGCCGATCGGACTCCTGACTGGACTCCCCCGCCGTGCTGGAAGAGATCATCGCGGTGCCTTCTGCTTCGACCCGATCCTCCAGCTTGATCGCAAACTCAGGGACACTGCGAACCCCTTTTACGCGAGTCACAGCCCCTGAACGACAGGCATCAACCACCAGCAGTCTCATCGTTGCGGGCGAGCCAGATACCAGTCCTCGTAGCTCTTCAATGGGAAGCCTGGTGCCGCGCAGGTGAAGTGATTCCGCATCCGCGTGACCCGAGTAGAACACCAGCAGCGCAGTGGTTTTGCCATCCGCAGACCTGGCCCGTAGTCCAGCGTTTACATTGACCAGCGCACGACGAACGGTCTCGGCACTCTCATCGATGAGAATCCGAACTCGGTCGGATGCAATGTTGCCTTGGGTGCGCAGAACTTCGGCGAATTCTCTGGCATCGCGCTCCCCGTATAGCAACTGTATCTCGTCGGCATCCCCCCGGTTATTGCCCACCACAATCAGCCAGCTTTCATCAGGGAGTGCATGGACCCGCATTCCCCAAAGCAGGATTATCAGACCTGCGAGCAGAGAAAGCGAATGACGCATGTTGCGACTGATTCTGTGGCCGATTTTCTTATGTAGCAGAGCACGCTTCATGGCTTCAGAAACTCATCGACAGAGACACTTCCAAGGCGACCGGCAGCTCCGGCATTATACAAGGAGACATGCGAACCAGCGATGCGAAGATAGACCTCGGTATAGAGTGAGGACAGCATGGGAACCGGTGACTTGCTCATCAGGTTCACCACCTGATTCGAGAACGCATCATTGACCCACGAGCCCACCTCGGCATCGTAGGCCCCTGCGTAGGACACCTCTCGACTGTGCGCGGCACTGAGGAGAACCGTTCCGGCCAGCGGTGTCATCGCTCCGCTCGCCCCGCAGCCTAGCTCGATACCGCCATAGGAAGCGTCCCCGAACGCTCCACCGTAGCAGCTCTCGACAACGACCAGCGCCCGACGCAGACGGCCTTCGGTTTGCAGCACACACAGAGCTTCGCGAAGATGTTTCGGAGAAAACGTCGAGCCACTCGCCTTGAGTCCCTCCGCTGGAGAGCTGGCTGCAATCGGGATTCCTTGGTTGCCACCATGGCCCACCAGATAGATGTACAGGTTGCTCGCCGATGTAGTACGGATGACTTGTGGAGTGCGATCTGAAACCTGCCCGGTGATGATGCTGGTCAGATCGGTCGGGTTCACCAGCAGGTTATAGTCACGCACCACCCCACGATAGAGATTCGGCCCACCGGGTTCGTTCCGCACCGTGCCTGCCAAGGGATTGCGGATTGAAGTGGCCAGATCATCCGCCATGATGAGCACGATGTGATCGTCTTCAAAGCCCTGGGCCCGCAGGAGCTGATACTGACGGAGCGCATCGGCTTGATGCCGGTAGTTGCTCCATCCTGAAGACAACGCGGCAATCACCGCCCAGGAGTCTCCCTTATCCACCTTGGGAGTCCAGGCGCTGCCACCGAGATCGCTTTGGAACGCTCGATTGGGAGGCACAAACACTCCGCTGCTGCTCAGAAAAGCCGGATCTCCGGTGAAGTAGCGGCGGTCTGTTTGCGGTCCCTGCGGAGTCATTCGCCAGTGTGTCAGCGTTGATGATGACAGATCCACATAGAGTCCCGGTTCGAACTGAAGCGGCCCCGTTGCACCCGGAATTCGCGGTCGGTGCCCCTGTGCAAGCAAAGACAGTGCGCTCGCAATTCCTGCTTGATCCCAACCACTCACCCCATCCTCTCGACCATCCACCACTGACTTCAGGGCGTCGACCAGCACCTGTCCTCCTTGCCCTCCCGAAGCGGCCAGTCCGTACGCAAGAAGGAGTATCGCGTCATACTCATTGGGACCATGCGGAGCAAGGCGCGCACCACCAAAGCGGCTGTGGAAGGCTTGCTCGAACTGCTCCGTCCCCGCGCCGCTGAGTCCTTCGATTCGCATGGCTTCTGGACCCAACTTGGTCAGGCTATTGGTATCAAGTCCGGTGTCCGCAAGCATCACCCGTGGACCAGGATTTTGCGCCAGCTTATGAAGGATGCAGTCCTGTTCCTGAGTTGCACCGGCAGCGATGAAAACGATATCTGGAGCACTGCTCACGGCGGACTGCACCGCAAGGTCACACGCCTCTCCTTTGGCAAAGGCAGAGATCGAAATTGCATCATCTGCGTAGCCCAGCTCTTTGGCGAAAAACCCGAACCAGGAAAAGAAAGTGTATCCGCCGTTATCGAGGGTGCTGATCAATGCCAGCCGTTTCAATCCCTCCTGTTTGGCCATACGAACCAGCAGCTCTGTCTGCGCGATGTCAGACTGCCTTGTCCGCCAGATCACGCCTTTGCCGCCATACGCACGGAGGATCTCAGCAGCCGCAGAAGTCGTCGACACCAGCGGCTTGTTCGCAGCCAGATAGGAGTCCGCCACCGCTGCCAACATCTCCGAACCAGGAGGGGCAATTGCCGCAACATAGCGATCATTGGAAGCGACTCCTTGGCTGATCTCGATGATTGCGCTGAGGTCTTTGCCGGTAAAGTCGAAGTATTCTAGCTTCAGCGGGCGACCGGCCACTCCTCCTGCCGCGTTCACCAGTTCCGCAGCCCAGTCCATGTTCGGATGTGCGAGTGGAGTCGCTCCGGCAGACCCCATGCTCATATTCATGCCCGGGGGCGGGTCGGTTGCGCCCATGGTTGAAGGGGCAGCAATTCCCATCAGCACCGCAATGCGCAGCGGCTCGGTACCCGAACCACAGGCCGAAAGGACACAGGTCATCATGGACCAGGCCAATAGCAAGAAACAGTGTTCGACAATCACTGACAGAGGTCTATTCGCACAGCGGGTCCAGGTGGCTGACATGGTGACTCCTCTCACAGCGGACGACCTCTTAGCGTATCGTGAATCGGCAGTACGTAAGACCCCCATCGACACGATTTGGGCAAGCACAGGCTGGCGCAAAACCCCACGGTGCGCGCCCTGGCTGCTGCTACAGTAGCGGCATGCACAGTTCAAAGGTGGCGGCGGGTGAAACCGCAACGTCAAGCAAGCCGCTCGCCGGTAAACGCGTCGTTCTCGGTATCTCGGGCGGAATTGCTGCGTACAAAGCCGCCGAGCTAACGCGCCTGCTTCGCCAGGCTGGCGCAACGGTTCACGTGGTGATGACCCATGCGGCCCAAGCGTTCATTCCACCGCTGACGCTCCAGACCTTATCGGGCAACCCGGTGGCGACAGAGCTGTTTGATCTGACGCAAGAATCCGAGATTGGTCACATCACGTTGGCCGATTCGGCGGACCTGCTGGTGATCGCACCGGCGACGGCAGACATTCTGGCAAGGCTATCACTGGGGCTCGCCAGCGACTTGCTCACCACGGTTGCGCTGGCCTGTCAGGCACCGCTCCTGCTGTGTCCAGCGATGAACGTCAACATGTGGAACAAACCTCAGGTGCAGCAGCACGTGGCCCAGCTTGTCGCTTGGGGAGCGCACATCGTGGGTCCGGCTTCCGGAGAACTGGCCTGTGGCTGGATCGGTACCGGTCGACTGGTCGAACCGACTGAAATCGTTGCGGCTGCCGAATCGGTGTTGGTGGCATCACAGCAGCATCAAGACCTACGTGGTCGCTGGGTAGTCATCACCGCCGGCCCGACCTACGAGGCGATTGATCCGGTGCGCTTTATCGGCAACCGTTCGTCGGGAAAAATGGGGTTTGCGCTCGCAGCGGATGCGGCGCAGCGGGGTGCCGAGGTTACTCTGGTCGCCGGTCCGGTCGCGCTGGAGACGCCGCCGGGGGTGCACCGCATCAACGTCGAAAGCGCCAGGGAGATGTCGCAAGCTGTGCTGCCACTCCTCGATCGAACCCGAGCGCCGGATTGTATTGTGATGGCCGCTGCCGTTGCTGATCACCGACCGAGCGAGGTCGCCCCACGCAAGCGCAAGAAACAGGACTTGGGGCCACATCCGACCATCGCGCTCACCGAAAACCCCGACATCCTGCGATCCCTCGGACAGAAGCGGCGCAGCGGCCTGCCTTTGCTGGTCGGTTTTGCCGCCGAGACGCATGAGGTCGAAGCCTATGCCCGTCGCAAGATCTTGGAAAAAGGCTGTGATGTGATCATCGCCAACAACGTCGCCGAAGACGGTAGCGGCTTTGGCACCGACACCAACCGGGTCACCATCTTGACCCGACACGCCGGTGATTCCATCGATGTCCTGGCGCTACCGCTGCTCAGCAAGAGTGCGGTCGCCGACAAAATCTGGAGTCATATCGTCCCGCTGCTCCCGAGTAGTGTTCCCCAGTAAGTGAGGGTCCGCGTCTCCCGACACTGCGGTCCGCGCCCCCCTTACGCCTTGTCTTCCGAGCTCACCGCCTCCAGCAGCGAAATCTCAGCAGTCGAGTACTGTCGCCACTCACCGAACGGAATCACCACATCGAAGCAGGTCCGATCTCCGCGTCGCTCCGCCACGATTTCCCAACCGTGGGCACGTACCAGTCGGTGCGTAATCGCGAGCCCCAGCCCAGTGCCTTGGGCTTTGGTCGTAAACCACGGCTCGAATATCTTTGCCACCGGGGCCGAAAACCCCGGACCCTCGTCCCACACAACCAGCCGCAGTACACCTTCCGGGTCAATCACAGAGTGGAGCCCGACGCTGCCATCCGGGGGGCTCGCATCGATCGCGTTCGCCAACAGGTTGAGCAGCACCTGAATCAGCGCATCGGGATCGGCCAGCACCTCGATGCCGTCCTGCATCTCCATCTTGAGTGAGTGTCGGATCAACCGATCGGCAAGCAGCAGTCGCACGTGATCCGCCACCGAGCGCAGCGATACCGGACGAGGCTGAACGGTCCGAGACAGCGCCATCTTGCGCAGTCGATCGGCCATTCGCTCCAGACGCGACACTTCCTCGCGGCCAATATCGAGGTCTTCAGCCCAGTCGGTCTCACTCAGTGGCTTGCCTTGATGCAGCGTCCGTTCCTGTCGTTCAACGAGCATGCGGAAGAAGTTGATGGGAAAACGGATCTCGTGGGCAATCTCGGCAGCAATCGTCGAGATGGCGCGATCGAGTCGCTCGCGATGAGCACTGTGCTCGGCCCGCCGCAGCTCATCGAGTTCTTCAAGTGCAATGGCGTTCGCGAGCGCCAACGCCGCTTGGTGCGCAATCGTCAGCAGCAGCTCTTGATCAAGGCTGGTGAACAGCTTGCCACGCAGCTTTGGGGACACCACCAGCACCCCAATCACCTGCTCGCGAAACCGAACCGGCACCAGCAGCCAAGCCCACAGCCCCGGGCTGCTCTTGCGAATCGAGCGCTCTGACTCGACAAACACCAAGTTGCCATTGCACAGCGCATCGATCTGTTCAGGACGCAGGTTGTCGACGCCAGCCCCGCGTAGCGCCCGCCGAATCGCCCGCTGCGTCAGCCGAAACAAGGTGCGGCCTGACTCTGCGCCGGTGTCTGCTATGGTCAGGAGCGGCACGTTGGAACTCTGTCCGGGATCTAACGGCGCGCTCGGTGGTCCCTCCGGTCGCGACGATGGACCATTTTCCATCGCTCCATCTCGATGGCGGACTCGACGAGGTGAGCTAACTGCCACGAGCTTCGCACGCGAACAAGCACAGACCGTCGTCACCGTCTTTTCCACCGTTTCGATCACCGACAACCGGGTTCTCAGATCGGTAAAACGCACGATCAGCTCATCGACGGTGGTGCGATACAGCGCCTCGGCTGGGAACAGCCGTGCTGTCAGCCAACTGCCAAAGAAGCCGTGCGCAGGCCCCGCCACGCTGATGACCGTCAGCAGCAGCACGATCTGCACCGGGAGCGGCAGACCAGCCATCAACCGCCAGACCATCACCGCCCACAGTCCTCCCATGAAGCTGAGGATGGCAATCACCAGCGTTCGCAGCCCCGTGCCAGGAACCACAAGCTCGCTGTCCCACAGGTCGTGTCGCACCATGGCTACGATCAAACACAGTGCACACAGCAATCCCACCGGCAACGCCAACATGAGCAGAGGAGGTCCACACAACTGTGGCATCCGCACCGTCACCGCAAACAGAAGGTGCATCGGCAACACCGCCACCGCCCCGAAAATCGCTTGGGCTCGTCGCCGCTGACGCAGACGAATGACCCGCCAGATGATCGCCGCCAGTGCCAGTCCCAAGATGACCGGTGCCGAGTCCTCCACCGCGTGACGACACAACACGGCCCACGGTCCATCGAGCGACAGCGCCCCAACCACCAGCAGCAGCAAGACACCGTCCATCCCGCGCAGCATCCCGTGCAGCCACGGCCACCTCACCAATATCGGAACGCGAACCGGAAAGAACAGCACAAACTCCAGCAGCGCGGACTGCATCAGCGCATAGGCCAAAAAGTAGGCCGGCAGGAGACGACGGGACGTGTGAAAATCGCAGATGGTAATGAGAAGCGTCGCGACCAGTGCAGCCCATCGTGCAAAGGCGCGGGCGGCAATTCCATCGGTTCGCACCACGTAAGCAAGTCCGGCGGTCAGGAGCCAGACCCAACCCAGCAGAAGGCTACTCCCAAACAACAACAGAACGGACACAGAGCGCGATCGCACCGTCACTTGCCCAGACCAAGCATCCCCCTTCGGATCTACGCCGGCCACCGCCTGATCCAGGGTGACAGAAGCCGTTTGCGCGGCCAGTTCACCAGGAGAGGAGGCAGAGGCGAGTACGATCATCGTCCACGCCACGAACACAAAGAATGCAACCCACATTGCAGGAAAGGGACTCTCCAAACGGAGTTGGGGAAACCGGCTCCCAGACTGCGTGGCACTCCCCAATGAGCTCGAAAGGGAGTTCGGCAAGGAACCCGATAGCGAACTCGAAAGAGAGCCAGACACGGAACGGGGCAACGTGCGAGGCAGCGTGTCAGACATCGCTAAACGTACGAGAGAACAGCGTATCACCGCTCGCTTGACACAGGCTACGCAAAGTCGATACGCTGCGCAGTCGTTTGAAAATTGATTTGAGCGAGCAGGTGTTCGGGAAGCCAGAACCAAGCTGGCGCCGCCCCCGCGACTGTATCGGACGACGGACCTTGACGGGATAGCCCGTAGGACCACTGGCAAGACCATCTTGCTGGGAAGGTTTCAAGGTTCGAAGGACTCCGAAGCCAGGAGACCGGCCTGCACGCAGCAAAAACCTTTCGGGAGGAAGGGTCCGTTGCGTTCGCGAGCGCTTTGCACACGTCTATCTTTGGTTTCCGGTTGGCTGCCAGTCTTGGTAGTCGTCTGGCTCGTCGCTTGGCACTCGGTCCATGCGCAGAGCATGGGCACGACGGTCCGCGGGGATGCACTCCTTGGCCAAACGGACAGCCCGACCTCCGTCACAACGATTGAGGTGGGTCTGCCCGGGCAAGCCAGTGCGCCCAACGCCTATCGCCTTTCGGTGGCAGAGCTGCTCGTCGGTCAGCCTGGTGTCCAGGTGCGACGGAGCGGCGGTCTGGGGCAATGGAGCGGAGCCAGCTTACGTGGAGCAGCCCCTGGACAAGTAGCGGTCTTTCTGGACGGAGTTCCGCTATCGCGAGGCAGCCAAGCGGCGGTTGATCTGTCGCTGCTCCCACTCGATGGATTGGAACGAGTCGAGGTCTACCGTGGCGTACCACCACTCGCACTCGGCAGCGAAACGCTTGGTGGAGCCATCAACCTTGTCACTCGCCGAGGAAAAGGCCCGCAGACTGCATGGGCCAGCCTCGGCAGCGGGTCATTCGGACTCAAGCGCGTAAGCCTTGGCTATAAGACGCCCTGGCCGAAGGCGATGGTCACGATCGGCTACCAAGGTGCCGACGGAGACTTTCCGTACTACTTCAACGAGGGACTTCGCTACGAGCACGATCAACTGGCCGAGCTGCGTCGTCGCAACGATGACTTTGCCCAAGTCAGCGCCGATGCTCGGCTGCAAAGCGAAGGAACTTTTGGTTCAGTATTCCTACATGGCAGCGGGCTGCTACGTCGCCAGGGTGTCGCAGGGATCGGCCAACCATCCTCGCTGCCAGGACAACCCACGCTTCAGACTGGGCGTGCGCTCTTCGATGGCGGAGCCCGATTGCGTACCCCGTCCCCTCGTATCGCAATCGATTTGGACGGACATCTGCTCGTCGAACGGACTCAGTCCAAAGACCTAGTGGCCTTACCCGCAACCCTGACCGAACAACTCGTCGAGCAAGCGGGCCTGCGGTCACTGCTGCGGGTGCTTACCGGGCCCGGTGCCGAAAATGCCCGGAGCCAGCTACTCGCCATCACCGAGTTCCGCTATGAGCGAATGCAACAGCGCGATCTGTGTCCAGCCCCGCGCCTCGACTGTGATCGATTGACTGCGGCCAGCAGTGAACGGCTGCGCGGAGCCATGGCACTCGGTGGTGAACTGTACCTCGCGGACCAACGGGTTCTTGTCGAACCGGGATTGCACCTGCTGCTCGCAAAATCGACCTACGAGAGCCTCGGTGATCGCGGCAATGAGCGTGTTCCACCGACGTTCGATGCCCTGCCGTCACCACGAGCGGCGGCACGAGTGCTGCTCAAACCATGGCTGCTGCTACGCATGAGCTGTGGTCGATTCGTGCGACTGCCGACCTTTCTGGAACTCTTTGGCGACGGTGCCTTCTTCCGCAAGAGCCTTGGTCTACGGCCCGAATCGGCCTGGACTGGTGAGCTAGGAATCGAAGCTCACGGCCAACTGTTCTCTCGGCTCAGCACTGCGTTGAGCCTGCACGCGTTCGGTAGAACCATCGACGACCTGATCGACATCGTCCGCGATGGTCCGACCCTGCGCGCCCGCAACGTCGGCCAGGCTACCACTGCCGGTGTCGAACTAGCGAGCGCCGCCCATTTCGGTGAGCTGCTCCACGTCGAGTTAAATTATGCGTTCCTCGACAGTCGTGACCGCACCGATCAGCCGGGACGCTCGGGCAACCTGCTACCCGGTCGACCACAGCACACGGTGTTTCTGCGCAGCGAGGCGGCCTACCGCACCGCGCACCTGTTCTACGAGCTAGACCACGCGAGCGCCGTCTACTTAGACCCGGCCAACTTGGTCTTGCGTCCGCCCCGAACCCTGCATGCCATCGGGGTCGCGTTGGGGCCACTCGGTCCGCTCAAGTTGTCACTGCGCATCGAGCTACGCAACCTGCTCGATACGCGCCTGGTCGACGTCACGCTGCCGCTGATGACCCGAGCGGTGCCGGTGCCGCTCACCGACTTTTTTGACTACCCGCTGCCGGGCCGGGCGCTCTACGCGACGCTGGCAGGACGGCTGTAACCACTGACGAGGATCACCGTCTTCGTCCCTAGGAGTATTCATGCGCAAGTACCTTCCATTTGTCTCCCCTTTTGTCTCGCTCATCACGTTCGGCTGCGACTCCACCACCTCGCAGATGATGCCGATCCCGACAGCGCCGACGTATCTGGCGGTCACCGCGAGCGACTACGTGGCTGGTTCGGGAACACTGTCGCTGCTCGACCCAGAAACGCTACAGCTTCAGAAGGCGGTCGATCAAATCGATCCCAGTTCGTCGGTGCATGCCTTTGACAAAAAGCTCTATCTACTCGACAGCAGCCACGGCACCCTGCGTGTCTACGACGCCGTCGACAACTTTAAGACCCCCAAGGACTATCCGATCCGTAAGACCGGCATAGTCGATGGAACGCAGGCCAACCCTCACGACATTTACGTCGACAGCCAGCACGGCAAGGCCTATGTGACGCTCTACGGATCGTTTGGATCGACACAGGTGAAGGCGACCACGGCACTTGGTGTGCTGGACCTTAGCAACCTGGCCGCTGGCATCGGCTCCTTCATAACGCTCAACGTCGGAGCCAGTGACACCGATGGCAACCCTGATGCCAGCCAGCTTGTGGGCTGTGGCGACAACCTGTACGTGCTGCTTCAAGACCTGGATCGCAACAACAACTACAAGCCCGCCGGAAGCGGCCGACTCGCCAAGCTCAGCCTCGCCAATCCCACCACCACCAGCTACATCGCACTGGCCGGTGAAAACCCAACGACCATGTCGATCTACGCAAACTGCGAGGAAGCCATCATCGGCTCGGCGGGCGATCAACTCGGCGGCACCCTCCTGGGCAAAAGCGGCATCGAACGGGTCGATCTGAAGACCGGGAAAACCCTGGGGCTGGCCATCACTGACTCGGCACTCGGTGGCAACGTGAGTACCCTCGATGCCATCGACGCCCAGCATGTCTTCGTCGACGTCTCAGCCAAAGCAACCGGCGGCTACAACAACACCGTCTATGCCGTTGATGCGATCGCGAAGACCAAAGGCCAGGCGATCCTCGGACCCATGAGCTATGTCCCAACCGTGGACATTTTGGGCAGCCAATTGGTCGTGCTATCGGGCAGCAAGGCCGGTACCGGTCAGCTTAAGCCCGGTCTGTACCTAGGTGCAGCGACGGGAATAGCCTTGCCGACCGAGCCGATCGACTTCGGCCTGCCGCCAGGCTCTGTGGCCCTTGTCTCACGGTGATTTGGCCTATACCCTTCAGGCCTAGACATGGCGTGGTGGTCACGAAAGAACAAGGCCACCGAGTTAGCTTCCGAAAAGCGCTCGGTTCCGACAGGCCTATTTATCAAGTGTGATGGCTGTTCAGCGACGGTTGACTCGGAAAAAATCCGCGAGTCGCTCCGCTGCTGCCCACAGTGCGGCCATCACTTCACGATGCCGACCGATGAGCGGCTATACCTGCTCCTCGACGAAGAGTCTGCCGAGGAGCAAGACCTCGAGATCGCGCCCCAGGATCCGCTCGGCTTCCGTGACAGCAAACGCTACGCCGATCGCCTGATCGCGCTCCAAAAGCACACCGGTCAGCCGGACGCCTTCCGCAGCTTCCTGGCGAAACTCGACGGGGTGCCAGTGTCGTTCGGCATGTTCCAGTTCGAGTTCATGGGCGGTTCGATGGGCTCGGTCGTCGGTGAAAAGATCACCCGCGTCTTCGAACGAGCCGCTGCGCAGCGAATTCCTGCGGTGGTGCTGTCCGCATCGGGTGGAGCCCGCATGCAAGAGGGAATCCTGTCGCTGATGCAGATGGCCAAGACCTCGGCAGCGCTCCAGCGACTGCGGGCACTCGGGGTGCCGTACATCTCCGTGCTGCTGCACCCAACGACCGGCGGCGTCGCTGCCTCCTTTGCGATGCTCGGCGACGTCATCCTGGCCGAACCGGGTGCCATGATCGGTTTTGCAGGCCCCCGCGTCATCGAGCAGACCATCCGTCAGAAGCTCCCCGACGGCTTTCAGCGCGCCGAATTTCTGCTCAAGCACGGCATCATCGACAGCATCGTGCCCCGCTCGGAACTCAAAGCACGGCTCGGCCAGTTGTTACGACTGCTGCGCGGTGAAGCGAAACCGGCTGCCGATCCCCCCCCGATTGAACTATCTGCCCCCGCTTTGCCCACCACTGAGCCGTGACCCGACTCGACTACTCCCAGACGCTGCGCTACCTGGCAGCGCTCTCCCCACTGGGCATTCAGCCCGGCCTCGAACGGATCGCCGAGGTGCTGCGTCGACTGGATTCCCCCGAGAAGCGATTTCCCGCCGTTCACATCGCCGGTACCAATGGCAAAGGCTCGACAGCAGCCTACGCAGCGACGATCGCCCAGGTAGCCGCCCGTCGCGCCGAGACGAGCCATGGTCGCCCGTTCACCATCGGACTGTATACCTCGCCACACCTTCACCGGCTGACCGAGCGAATCCAATTTTCGCAGTCGGGACAACTTGGTGAATGCCCCCCCGACCGGCTTGCCGAGGCAGTCTGTGCCGTCCGCGACGCCGCCGAGTCGGCCCCCAGCGTGTCGTTGACCTTCTTCGAGGTGCTAACGGCCGCCGCCCTGCTCCTGTTCGCTCGATCCCACGTCGACTTGGCGATCATCGAAACGGGACTTGGCGGACGGCTCGATGCAACGCGGCTGTGTTGTGCACAAGCCACGGTGGTGACCAGCATTGGACTGGACCACATGGACTGGCTCGGACCGACGTTGTCCGATATCGCTGCCGAAAAAGCTGGTATTTTTCGAAAAAATGTGCCTGCACTCTGCTCCTGTCTCGACGAATCCGCCCGGCTGGTGCTATCGCAGCATGCGCGTCGAGTGGGAGCGCCGCTGTGGCTGCATCCCTTCCACGACGAGCCGGAAATCCAGCCGCTCCCACCACTTACGGACCAGTTGGCGCAGGCACTGCCGCTTCTCGGCACGCATCAGCATGGCAACGCCGCTCTCGCCATCGCTGCGCTCAGCCATGTGGCTGGACCTCTCCATCCGTTTTTGACCGATCCCGAGATCCTCCGCGAAGGGCTTTTGCAGACTCGCTGGCCGGGCCGCATCGAGCGCATCTCAGCGACAGCGAAACGCTACTTGGACTTTGCTGACCGCGAGATCCTGATCGACGCAGCTCACAATCCCGAAGGGGCGGCGGCGCTCGCAAGTTGGCTCATGTCGACGGAGAAGCGACCGCTGACGGTGCTCTGTGGGGTTGTCATCGGCAAGCTGACCACCGGCATGGCAGAGCCGCTGCGCGACGCAGCCTCGGTAGTGCTCTGTAAACCCCCGACGCCTCGTGGTCTGTCCGCCACCGATCTGGCCCGACAGCCCGAATTTGGTGTTGGCGAGCCGATCGAGGACTGGCAAGCCGCGCTCCTCACCGCACTGCAGCGCACGCCCCCCGGTGGACGCCTGCTGGTCTACGGATCGATCTTTCTGATTGGTGCCGTAAGAGCCGCTCTGCTCGATGAATCGACCGACGAACTGCTGGTGCAAGATCCTGGTCGCCCCACTACGCCGCCGGCCGCGCCGCAGCCCCCAACGCCAGCAGTTCTCCCGTGACCTCGACGGCCTGAAGTAGTTGAACCTGTTCCGTGGGATCGCGAATCAGCTCTGCCGTCTGTTCCAGCAGTTTCTTCAGCTCGTGCGGATCTTCCGACTCCCGCAGTAGCAACCAGCGCATCGCCTCGCGGGGAACACTGCCCACCGACAACAGTCGAACCACCGTCGAGCTTACTTCGGCAGCCACGCCAAACAGGGCCAGCATAACCCCCAGCATCGCATAGGGCCTTTCACCGCTCACGTTCGAGCAATATGCCCGCAGCGCCGCATCCCCCGAGGTCACCGGTCGCTCGGGCAGCTCATCCGAATAGCCGAGCCGTCTCAAATCGGACATCACAAGCTGGATGCGCGCTTTTTCCTCACGCTGGTGTGCCAGGAGCAACGCCGCCACCCTCGGATCCGCAACTCGCTCACCGGCGCGTCCCAGCACATCCTGAATCAGGTCGCTCTGCTGCGCAAAGTCGAGCAGAAACGCCGCATATTTGGCCCGCAGCGAGAGCGGTGGTCGCATCAGATAGCGTACCGTCGCCATTTTGTAGCTACGAGCAGAAGCAGTCACTCGGTTATTGAGAGCCTCGACCATCTGCATCGGCGTCTTGGGCTGGCTAGGAGCCACTTTGGCCATGGAGTTTCTACACTTCCTAGGGTAACTCCATTACCTTCGCCTTGCCACCTGACGTTGCAGCTTATTATCGTCGGATAGTTGCCAGCGAGCGCTCCAAGTCATCGCAACTGGGCCAAAAACCGCTTCGCAAACAGGTAGGCATCGCCGGGCCAGCGAGCTGAGATGTAAAAGTCACTCTCGACCACGAAGGCGGCCCGATCATCCGTCTCGCTGCCTCGCGACGTCAGCGTCAACGGACCACGCACAAAGTCTTCGGCACAGGACAGTGCTGCTTTCACCTCATCCTCGACGTACGCTGGATAGGTTCGATAGTATTCTCCCAGCTTCCAGGCCGTCAAAAAGTAGGCCGTGCGCTCCATGTACTTGGCGAGACAGGTCGTTCTGTGCCCACGCAGCACGTCCGCACGGGCAGCCACCAAGACCCCGTGGCAAATCGCGCCGACCGGACGACGTAGCGCAAAGAACTGACGGACTTTGAGACGCAACGACTCGCTGCCCAGATACTGACGCATCCCCGGTGCGTGTCCTCCCGGAAGAATCAGTCCGTCATACGCCCCGACATCGATCGAGTCCCATGAGAGAGGACTCCTAAACTCGGCTGACTCCGTAAGTTGCCGATAGAATTCCTTGGGCTGCGGCTCTGCTCCAAGTTGGCCGAACAAAACCCCGGTCAGTAGCAGCGGGTCAGCATTGGGAGGACTCCCTCCCTTTTCGGTCACAAAGGTCACGGAGTGCCCGGCTCGGGTGAGGAGTCGCCACGGAACAGCTACCTCTGTCACATCAAAGTCGGTATCAGGAAGCGGTATCCAAACATGTGCCATGGTGACCCTGAATTTCATCACCTTTGCACAGCGAGGGAAAGCAGGAACACATCCAATCCAATCGGACAATTCGGCGGGAAATCGAATAGACTCCTAGGCAAGGGTTGGTCAGGGCCATGGGGTGAGACTCTCTTGCTTCTAGGGGGATTCGGATGGCTTCCGTTATGCAGGCTCCAGTTGTTGTTCGACTGCAGTGGCTGAGGCTCCTACTGGTGATCGTTGCCACAGGAGGAGTGAGTCCAGCGTACGCACAGGTCTTAAACGCTCAGATTCAGGGAGTCGTTCGCTCAGCAGAGACCGGAGAAGGACTAGCAGGGGTAACTGTCGCCGTGCAAAGTCCGGCGCTTCCCGATCTGCAAGCTGAAATCACCGATGCCAAGGGCCGCTACCTGATTACCGCACTGCCACCCGGTGATGACTACATAGTGAACTTTTACTTTGGGCCCTCCGACAAGCCCCTACTGGTTCGCACCGGCATTCGCTTGTCCGCTGCGAAAACAGTGGCGGTAGACGCACGGCTGTCCACAACAGCCCAGACACAGCGGGTTCAAGTGATCAGGGAAACCGCCCCCAACGTCGATGTCGCCAATGCCAACACCGGCGTCGAGATCAACCAGGAAATGCTGCGGCAGATCCCACTGCGTGGGCGGAGCTTTCAAGGAGCACTGTTTCTGGCACCGGGTGCTGCGGACGTCGCGGCGCGCAACTTCAACACGGTCGAAGGTTCGTTTGCCACACCGGGAGGAGACGTCGGCGTCTCCATTTCGGGCTCTACCGGATCAGAGAACGCCTACCTCATTGACGGCATCAACACCACCGATCCCGGTCTGGGCGTGGTCGGAGCGGAAGTGAGTCAGTACTTCCTGCGCGAGATCAACGTCCTAACCGGCGGCTATCAAGCGGAATACGGACGTGCTACCGGAGGCATCGTTTCGCTGGTCACCAAGAGCGGCAGCAACGAGCTACATGGCGGTGTCTATGGATCGGTTGCGCCCTATCAGATTTCCGGACAAGGAGTGGCCCGGCTGGGTGAAGCACTGGTACGCCGCACACGACCCGACATGGGAACCTGGGATCTTGGCTTTGATTTGGGCGGAGCGCTCATCAAAGACAGAATTTGGTTCTACACTGGCCTGGCGATCACCAATGTCAACGTGCGAACAGAGCGACGTGGTCGGAGTCAAATCTTCGACGGAACCGGGGCTCGCGATCTAGCCGATTTTGTCTGCCCTTCCTACTTATCGGATTCCCGTTATTGCGATGGGCCAAGCAAGTTGGCGAAGCAGACAGAAGAGCTAGACTACGTTCAGACTCAAGCTCAGACCCGCGCCATCTACAACGGAATCGCCAAGCTGCAATTCCACTTGGCCACCGACCAGGATCTGTTTCTCAGCTACATCGGCTCTCCCAACACCCGGGATACCTATTACGAGTACGGAACCGGCGATGAGGGATCTAAGTTTACGGAATCCAACCAGGTTCACGATCTCAGCTTGCGCTACCAGGGCAAAACCTTTGGCAAGAAACTACAGATCGACCTGACCTATGCGATGCATTATCAGACTCAGGTGCAACAGCCGCGTCTGCCGAACCAGCCCTTTACCGCCTACACCGCAGATGCAGCGGATCCGTACTCCCTGGCTGACTTTGAATCGGTGGCAGCCTGCCGTCGAGATGCAGCATCTGGATTCAACCCCTGTCCGATCACCCGCTATGTGGTCGGTCTGGGATTCCACCGCTCTCAGGAATTGCAGCGACACCAAGCGCTGGCGGGATTCACTCTGTTCGTCAACGCACTCGGAGTCCACGCCATCAAGGCCGGTCTCGACTTCGAGTATCTTCGCAGCAATCTGACGAGTATCGCCACCGGACAGGACGGCTACCGAGCGACCTACAACTCCACCGCAGATGGCACCGACATCTTCTCTGGGTTCGGATTGGGCGGAAAAGTAAACGGAGTGGATACCCCTCTTAACAGTCTGACCACCGTGACCTCCACGCGCAACTATGCGGTCTATCTGCGCGATAGCTGGAGCGTGGCATCCACGGGCCTCACCCTCAACATCGGTGGACGCTGGGAAGGACTCCAGATGATCGATGTCAACGGTGACACCCGACTGAGTGTCCTGGACAATTTCGCTCCACGGGTTGGCGCGGTTTGGGATTTTACGCGCCTTACCAAGCGACCGGGCCGGGGCAAGCTATTTGTGAACTATGGTCGCTTCTATGAATCCGTTGGGACGGACCTAGGTGACCGGGCGTTCGGTGGTCAAGCGTTCTACTTTCGAGCTGCGGGAATGGCCCCTGCTGCCTGTCCGCAGATCAGTCGCCAACCGGGTGGCCGCCCTCTGCCAACCCCCGGTCCGGGATGTTCGTTTGATACCCAACTCCTGTTTGGCGGGAATCCCTATGATGTGGTGCCCGGAGCCAAACCGTCTTCGATCGATGAGGTCACCGCAGGCATCAGCTACGACGTCGGATATGACATCGTGCTTTCTGCAAGCTACATCTACCGTGGCCTTAGCAATGTCCTTGAGGACTTCTCCACCGATGGTGGATCGACCTACTTCATTGGTACGCCCGGGCTCGCTCCTGATGCCGCGACCCTGCAAGCCGCGACGGATGAAGCAGCTCGCTTGAATGCCATCGCGATGTCCCCTTCTGCAACCCAGGCCGATCAGGATGCCGCTGCGAAGGCGAAGACTCGACTCGATGCATTCTCAGGAATCGGTAACTATCCCCGTCCCACCCGGAACTATCACGCGATGGTTCTTTCGGCCTCCAAGAGACTGTCCAAGCGCTTCAGTTTCTTGGCTAGCTACACTTTTAGTCGGACCACCGGAAACTATCCGGGCACCTTCAACAGCACCAACGGGCAGCTCAATCCGCATACCTCAACCCAGTTTGACTTCCCGGAGCTGCTCCTGAACCGAGATGGACCCCTTCCCACCGACCGTCCGCACAACTTCAAGCTCAGTGGATTTTATCAGCAGCCGATTGGTGACAAGGGCGTCCTGACCGGTAGCCTGACCTTCACCGCGATCTCTGGACGCCCGATCGAGGTGCTCGGCGCGCATCCCGCCTATGGTCCCAGCGAGGTCTTCATTCTACCCCGTGGAAGCGGCGGACGGACCCCCACGATCACCCAGACCGACCTACACATTGGCTACGATCATCTGCTGACAGAAAGAGAGCGGATCGGGGTGTTCGTGGACCTGATCAACTTGTTTAATCAGCGCGAGATCACCAACGTCGATGACAACTACACCTACTCTCCCGTGAAGGCGCTGGTCGACGAAGAAACCCAGAAGAAATTCCAAGTGGAAACCGTCGATGGGAGTCCGTTGGTCGCCAACAGCAACTATGGTCAGGCCACCGCCTACCAAGCCCCCTTATACCTTCGGCTGGGTGCTCGACTCACCTTCTGATCGGCCCCTGTCTGCTCTCTCCCTTGGGAACAATCAAACTGCCCGCTCGAGGTGCGACATCGCCTTTCGAGTCTTGGTCAGCACCATTCCGATGTTCGCGCTCTTGCGACAAACGAAACAGGCGACATGATTTTGGTTTGATCGCGCCCTCACGAACACGTGGAGCAGCGTATCGGAAAAGACAATCATCTCCTGAAAGTAATGCTGTCCATCGTCCTTCACACCACGGGTTCTACGGAACAGCTTCTCGATGGCAGTCACCGTGCTCCCTTGAATGAGCTCTGCCGTTGCCACCGCAACCAGCTCTAACACTTCGTGCGGATGGGAATCGATCGTCTTGACCGCCAACAATGCTCCTGTGGACATCTCCACATATCCCGCAGCGACACAGTCTGGAATGTCACGCATAGATTGTTGAATCACACTCTGAAGTTGCATGATGATGAGACGTTCCCTTGTTTCGACGTGAAGGGAGACAGGAATTATCATTCAACGGACTGAATCATGTCCTGCCGCGGAGGCACAGAGATAGCAGAAAACACGGAACTTACAATCAGAACTTATAGGTCATTATAATCATTAACAAAAATCGCCTACGCCACCATGGTTCGACCAACTGTGCCAATTGAGAGCATATGCTCTCAATCCGGTCACTTTCATTCACCACCGACGCACAGCCTCTGTATGAGAAAACCAGTGCAATATCAGCTTAATATGAATTAAGCGCTCAAAATTGCTCAATCAAATCCAACATTGATGTACTATACGATGCTGAGCTTCATGAAATAGGGGTCAGCGCAGCAGAGGTCGGCCATGATCAACAAACCTCCCCATAGGTCAGTTTATTCATTTATTCATAAGATCCCCCATCTGGATGATGAAGAACTCACCACCGACTTCAATGTTACTGATGCCGACGAATTGCCCCCTATGCCTTCCTCTATCCCATCCGGAAGGTCATTTGACCCGCTTGGAACACTGTCGGAGCTTAACCATCAGGATGCATTTCGTGCTCTTCATGAACAGCCGGTCGATCCTGATCCATCGGTTCAAATCGCGGTATCCAGTCGCAGTGTAAACGATGAGTCGGTATCGACGCCTTGGGTCATAGGTGCCCCAGACCCGCAAGCGTCCAGTGAGTCGCTATCGATTCAGTTTACGCAAAGCAGTGCGTCGCCCCCTGACGTATCCAGCCCGGAGTCCGACATTTCCCTGGGATCGAGACAGAGTCTGCTCACGAATGACGAGGCCGAGTGTTCCGAAGACGACGCAGTATCCGGCACACAGCTCGGTACATCGGCAAAGTCGAGCAAGGAAGTCCTGTGGCAGACCCAGGAACCACTGCTGGCCCTTCGCAACATCACGCTGATGTATGGCGATCGACTACTCGTCAGAGAATTGGATCTGGACATTGGTAGCACGGGGCTCTACATCATCGTCTGCGCAGAGAGTTTCTGTCGCCGGTTGCTACCGATGATGCTGGCGGGAGTCATCAAGGGGGCCACCGTCCGCCTGGAAGGAAGCGTACTCTTTGCAGGAGAGAAGCTCGGTACCAAATCTCATCCTCAGCTTTGCACGATAAGCGCGAGCGAGCTGCTCATGACCTTGCGGGAGTTCTTCGGTCATGGTCAGGAAGATGACATCACCACGCGCATTCCCAAGCTCCTGTCTGGTACCGGGCTAGAGCACCTGAGCCAGCAGATGCATGAATGCATTCACGGTCTCGATACGTATGCACGCCGCGCCGTGGCACTCATCCGAGCTGCCCTTGGTACAAGTCCCTTGCTGTGTCTCGATGGTCCGCTGGATGGACTTACTGATGAACCTTTACATTCGCTGGTCAGCCTCGTGCACCGGATCTCCGCAACTCGCGCGGTCCTGATTATGGAGTCTGAGCCAGGACCGTTCCTCACCATGGCTCGCGGCGTGGCTTACTATCAAGACGGACGGATCGTGACCCAGTCCAACCCACAAGGCGTGGTCACAAGCTCTTCCAGGAAGGCACTGGGATCGCTCGCCGAGCCACTGTCACCCACCACGGTCCCTGCTCCACAGCAAATCCCTGCGCCATCGATGAGTGTTCACTCTGTACCTATTTCAGAACAGGAGCTGGAACAACCACACCTGACGCCACGACCCACTGCGAATGGACAACAAGGCCCTCGCGGATTCCGTTGGTTGGTGCCAGGAAGTTTGGCGGGGACTCCCGAACCCGGCCTTCTGTTCGATATCGACTACGACTTGGCACTCCTCAAAGGAGCAGGGATCACCATGCTAGTCACCCTTACCGAACAGCCACTGCCAGAGTCTCTGCTCGAATCCCATGGACTCAAGAGTCTGTTCTTTCCGATCGTCGATATGAACGTGCCAAGCTGCCGCGCAACTGAGGATCTGTGCGCGTTGGTCGAAATGGCGCTCGAGCGGGGTGAAGTGATCGCATTCCACTGTAAGGCCGGCCTTGGTAGGACCGGTACGCTGCTCGTCTCCTACCTGATTTGGGAAGGCGCGCCCCCAGCCGAAGCACTACAAGTGGCCCGGTCGATCGAACCGGGCTGGGTACAGTCGCCAATCCAGGAGCAGTACTTGTTCGAGTTTGCTCAGTACTGCCAGCGTAAAACGCAGACTCGCTTGTAGTCTGCATCAAGTTTAGCAGTACCCACGCCATCGCCAGATCCACAAAGAGAAAAGGCCCCGGATACGATACATCCAGAGCCTTGCTCCGCGAAGCGTTCCTTTCGCCAATTCTGTCTAGACAGGAATCAGCTCAACAGGAAGTGCTTACTTGGCGGGCTTCTCGGCGGGCTTCTCGGCCTTCTTCTCGGCCTTGTCAGCGACCTTCTCACCCTTCGCTTCGAGCTTCTCGCCCTTCTTCTCCATCTTCTCGCCAGCCTTCTCCATCTTCTCTCCGGCCTTCTCCATCTTCTCGCCGGCCTTCTCCATCTTCTTGTCGCCAGCCTTCTCGCCGGCCTTTTCCATCTTCTCGCCCTTCTTCTCTAGTTTCTCGCCCTTCTTCTCCATCTTCTCGCCCTTCTTCTCCATCTTCTCGCCAGCCTTCTCCATCTTCTCTCCGGCCTTCTCACCCTTGTTGGCAAGAGCGGGAGCGATGTTTCCGAGAGCGAACGCGGCGGCAACGGCGAGGACAATCTGCTTGTTCATGATATTTCTCCTGGTTCTGTACGTTGGTGTTTTGAAAGACTTCGCAGCTCACAACTTCGTGAACCGTCGACTTGACCAAACACATGAGCACCCGCCGTGCCAGCGCAGGAATTGCCACGCCGAGGAGAAGGACCATCGTCGGTAGAATGTGCGATGCACCAGTACGTGAAGTGGATCTCTGTAGCCTCCGCATGCCCCACTGGCCGCAACAACGCCCCTTGGCATGTGGCACTTTTGCAGTACGACCGATTTGCCCATGACAAAACGGTCCTGCCGCAGCTCACCATGAACTATCATTGAAGGGAATGAATCCGTCTGCAGCGCTTGATGCCCTCAGCGCCACCTTCACGCTGGCCTCTATCGAGACACTGATCCAGGAACTGACCCAAACGACGCCGAACACCGCTCTCCATCGTCTGGCAGCAGCCCGCGCACTCGCTGGGCGGGGAGCACTGCCCACTCCGGCCCTCGTTGCACTAGCCAGTGCACTCGCGGACGTCGGCTCGGTCAACATGGAACCGGACATCATTCCGGATCCGTACATGACGCCGCCCGAAGCGATTCACTACGAAGCGGTTGCCGATGCCGCACTGGCCACCTTGGCAGGGCAAGCAGGCCGAGCGATTCCAGCAGTGTGTGACGCGTTTCTTCGACGGCAAGCATACTCCTATCAACTCCACAAGTTCCTGGCCTCTCTACAAGGTGAAGAGCTACTGGCTGTTCCCGAACCGGTCCTTTCTGATGCCATTGCGGTCATCCTGAGCGCGGATCGCCTACATCAGGGACAAGCATCCGTATCCATTCTGTCTTGGGCACGAACCGAGCAGCAGAATCCTGACCCGCTGCTGGCCCAGTTGGTCTGCCCGATCGGACAAGTCCGCGCCACTGCGGCCATCGCGCTCGCCACTCGTGATCGAGAAGCCGCCCTGCCCCACCTACTGCGCGCCGCCCAGGACACCGATGCAGAGGCGGTCTGCGGAGTAGTGCGCGCACTTCATTCCTTGATCCAAGCACAAACGCCTCTCGATGATGGCGCGCTCAACACGCTGGAACGACTCGCGGCTACCCACAGCGCGGCAGCAGAGATGGTCAAGGTGTGCGAGATGTTCGAACGCTTAGGTACAAGGGCTCAGTTCGCAGCGACCACGCTGCAACTGTTGGCAGACCGGGCACCGCTGGATGTCTACGACACCCACACCAGAGCGGTTGGTCGCGCAGCAGCGCGGGCACTGCGTGCAATGACCACCAAGTAGGAATCTGTAAGTGTTCAAGCGCACGCAGAGTCTGCGGAGTCAGGCCAATGTCTAGTGCTCAGCGCTGGAAGTACAGGGTCAGATCGCTCCCCAACCAATCCACCAGTTCTGCGGCCACCTGCGGATTGACTCCAGCCCCATGTAGTCTGCGATGGATCTCTGCCAGGGGTGTCTCTTCAGGAAGACTGTGGGCTTTGAGTACCGCCAGTTGCTGCGCAGGAGTGTTCGGTGGCTGCGAAGTCAGGCCCGGCCAATAGGACACGAATCCGCGACGGGCCCCCACCGTAAGATAGTCTGTCAAAGACTCGAACCGAGCGGGGTGATCGTACAGATGAAGCAGAACACTGCGATCGGGCAGGAGCGCAAACGTAGTACATTCCCCGTTCCAGCTCTCCGGTACATCAAAGAGGATCCAACTCTCCACCGCAGGAACAGAGCCGTCGACCTCCGGCACCCACTCGGGCTTTTCCAGCTCCCCCGGTCCCGCTAGTGCCGAGAGTGTGACGCCACCCGTAATGGGAGTGCCATCACTGGCCTTTGGACCGGTGTAGGAACAAGTGAAGGAGGCCAGCTCGCGAGAGAACCGGCGAAAGTCATCCGGAATCCGCAGATCCCAGCTCGTTTGATCGGCCACTGATGGTAGTTCTGCCGTGCCAATCGTGAAGGTATCAAACTTCAGGTCTGCTCGCTGTCGCAACAGCGAAAACAGGGTCCGCAGCCGCGTAGCCAAAGATGTGTTCACGGTAGCCATCTCCTACACTTCGAGTGTCGCTGGGCACCCAGCTAACGCCAATAGAGGTCTTCTGGTCCGTGCCAATCCTACCACGAAACCGCGACGGACTCACGGCCAACATGACGGTCAAACCCAGAGTAGCAGGATGGAGGAACCAGGCGGCAACCTCGACGCGCAGCCTACGCCGAAAGGAGTGTGTCGCAACATATCCTGCTGGCGTCTCTCCTATCCTGCTGCGAATCCAGCCATCAAAACTTCCCTCGCAAGACTAGCTGCGTTCCCATGGAGATAGGCGGTTGAGACACGGCGGGCGCGACGATCGGTGCAGCAGAAATCTGGAGACGCTCCAAGCTGTGATGGTACTGATTCGCTCTCTGCCCAGCGAAGACATCGAAGACCAGCAGACCCGCACTCTCTAGCGCAAGACCCAAACCGACCCCGGTAAGCGTCTCGTTGCGCGTGCCTCCACCCACAGCGGCCAGGCCAACACCACCTGCCAGCAGCGTGACCTCGATGGCTTCAATCAGCGTGAACTGGAGATTGATCCGGCGCATCCGGCGTAGCTCGGTGGCACGGGTGGCTTGCGGATCCTCCGCAAAGCCACGCTCTAACTGCCGCACCTGTCGCGGAGTGCGAGCAGAGAAGAGCAGTCCTCCAGCGAACTCCAATGCACCAATGATCAGCACAGGATACGCAAAACCACGCCACAGAGCTCGGTCCTGTGCCAGCAACCCTCCTCCCAGCGCCACCGCAGGAGCCCCCATCGCCATCAGTACGAACCCACCGCGCATCTCTTTGTGAAGGTACTGGTGCATTTCATGCTGCAACTCCGGAAGCGACAACGGAGTGGCCAACACAGACGCAGCCGGTGGCTCGGCGCGAGCCTCAGCGAAACGAAGGAGGAAGGCCGTCACGAAGGTCAGAATGACCAGGATTCGGGCGCGAAGAGCTAGCATGTTCGCTCTTGTATCGCTTGACCCTCTGTCTAGGCAAGCGGTGTCACAAACTGCGCTGATACACAGCGAAGACAGAGCGAGACAGATACGCCGGGCTGACCCGGAAGACAACCAGCAGAGCAACCGTACTTTCCTACACTGGTTCAGTTGGTTCGATTGAGCAGCACGGTCAGCTTCGGACTACCAGAATGCACGACGGCCAGATCACGCTGTCCTTTGCCATCCAGATCCGCAATCACAATCGAACGAGGCTCTCGATCCACAGCGAGTCGGATCGGTGGATCAAAGGAGCCATCCCTCCGTCCGATCATCACGGCAATGGTCGGTAGCGTGGTGTCACAGACAGCCACATCCACGATTCCGTCCCCATTGACGTCGCCACTGGCAATGCAGGTTGGTCCATAGCCAGGGAGTCCGAACCGGTACTCATAGTCCGCCGGGCGGTCACTCACCGTCCCCGTTGAGCCACCAAACATTCCTTGGACAAATCCTTTGTTTAGGAATACCTGAAGCGAGCTACTCCGAGCACTCACCACCGCCAAATCCGGCTTCTGATCTCCATTGAAATCATCGGTGAGGATTCCGGTCGGCTCGTTCCCGGCCGTGAAGATGGAAGAGAGCGTGAACCCGCTCTCCTTGTCGCCTCCCAACAGAATGCTGACGTTGCCGATTCCTTCGGTGGTGCGAATCACTGCGACATCGGCCCGTCCATCGGAGTTAAAGTCCGCCACCGCCATCCGGGTAAGGGAGTCTCCCACTGCGAGCGGAGTAGGTCGTGGTGCGCTGTCCTTGGCCACAAACGCCGTGGAACTCGTTCCTAGCAGCAATGACACACAAGGTCGCGAACGAAGAGAAGCCGCAACATCAACCAATCCATCGCCATTAAAGTCTCCCACTGCGACGCTGTGCGTATCGCTGCCGCTCTGGCATTCACCACTCATCAGGCCGGTGCTGTTCACGATCTGTGTACGGTTTGTGAACTGACCACTGGCACCGTTCATGAACAGAGAAAGGGAATCACCGGACCCACTGGTCAGTAAGTCCCGGCGGGTGTCGTTGTTTACATCGATGGCCTTCACCGACATCGCTTGGGTCGGAATGTCAAAGATTTGCGGAGCCCGATACGTACCGTCTCCCACGCCATAGAGCACACTCAGGACTCCACCGGTCGTGCTGCTCGCAGTGGCGGATTTTGGCGTTCCCACCACCGCCAGGTCGATCACCGAGTCCTCGTTCAAGTCCACCGCGATCAGGTCTGCACTGCTCGTTGTGAGCGTTACGTCGCGACGATTCACGCGAAGCCCGAGGGGCATGACTTGCGTCGAATGCTCGTCCCCACCAAGACTCGTTTCTATGCTACCGCTCGCCTGTTCGCTGCCGTCGTCGCTAAGGCCGAGCACCCCGACGCTCCGCACGCTGTCGGCGGCCACACCAGGTGGTGGCAGGACACGAAAGGTGCGCGGCAGCTCTCCGCCCTGCTCGGTCGCACCCCGACGTAGAGCGGCGAGCGGCTCCTCTGATATGGAATAGCGCCATTCGATCTCGTAGCTGGTATAGCTGCCGGCACCTTCGACGCGCAGATCCAGACAGGCTCCATCGACTCCGCGACAGACTGGGGCGCAGGAACCCCCGACCGCCAGAACCGTCATGGCTAGTAGCGGACCAGCCAACAGTGAATAAGCACGCGAATAGGCCACGGATCTTCTCATCATGGAAGCCAACCAACCTTGTCATGGGACATTGGGACCAAGCCAAGCACGAGGCCCGTCGCCACCGCCGCTGCCGCCACACCCACGCCAGTCCAGAGCCACCAGCGACGATAGACGGGGATCTTCGGCTTCTCGGTTCGCACCACGGTCTGAGCCAGTGGCTCAAGTGATAGATCGAGGGTCAGAGTCTGGGTCGGCGGTAGCGTCACCTCGGTATGCACAGGTCGATAGCCGGCAGCTCGCACGGTAAGCTGGATTGGCTCGGCCCATAACAGGCGCCGCAGTGGCGTCATACCCAGCCGCGATTTGCCCGACAGAACCTCAGCGGACACCGGCTGGGTCGTCACCGTCAAGGTACTGCTCTTCCGTTTGAGAGCACCAGAGAGCAGCGATGGCAACGTGCGTCCGAGCAGGTTCACAACCTCGGAGGGAGTGCAGCGCGGGCACTTGGTCTCGACCGCTGCCGCTGGATCGGTGATATCGCGATGCCGCACCGCCAGCTTCAGCGAGTAACCTTCCCCCTTGTCCATCCGCCGCAGCGACGCATGAAGGATGTACTCGACGTCTACTTTCTGCGCCAAGAGCTGCTGACAGTTGGCCTTGCCCGTGCAGTCTCGAAGATGCGGAGCCGACAGCAGCGCTTGATCCACCGGTAGTACAGTCTGCTCGACGGAGCGCACCGACTGCTCGATGGTCGTTGCCAGATCCGACTGAGCCTCGGGTAGCGTCGTGCCAAGGTCATTCACCGTCAGGATTGCCGGCAAGAGCGACACCAGCAGTGTGCCGGTGCCCCGGTCGAACCGAACCTCGAACTGCCGACCTGCGGAGATCGCCACCTGACCGCTCAAGCGCTTGTTGGGATACTCAATGACCAGTCGGTGATCGCCAGGAGACAGCAGCAGCGGCGATGGCAAGGGCAGCACGCCCACCAGGCGCTCATCGACCGAGACCAGCGCACCGGGATCGGCCAGCACAATCACCCGCCCCGCCGGTGGCAATGGTCCGGCAATCACGCCCTGCACCAACTGCGCCATCGGTTCGTCAGGTTTGCGGGCTGGATCCAGAAGATAGCGTCTCAGCAAGTCCTGGGCTTCCAGATTCCGCTGCTCGACCGTCGCCAACCGTCCCAGGTGCAGCAGTCCTTCGGCGCTCGGTGCCAGCCGAAAAGCCTCGGACAGCGCAGCATAGGCCCGCGAGTAGTCCTTTTCCGTCAGCGCCTGCAATCCCTGCTCGGTGAGCTTCTCCGCAGGAGAAAGCTGCACCAGCGGTGGCTTGCGAGGCCTCGCCTCGCTGGGTTGAGGAGCAAGGCAAGCCGCCACCACCGCGATGATCGAGATGACCCGCGACACCACCTTCCAAAACTGACGGCGAGGTCCACCCTGTAAGCCCCCCCCTCGCCCGATCAAGTGCCGCGCAGACATGGCTAGGCCGTCAGCTTACCACGACGGCTGGCGTATCCCGAAGCACCCAGGCCTAGCAAAGTTTGGCTTGTGCTACGGTGCTCCGCCATGGCCGTGCAAACACCTACTCCCGCCCCTA
>ERZ724524.157-NODE-157-length-42221-cov-4.670066_pt1 | contig 42221 bp, 31 predicted proteins | sample MGYA00376057_ERZ724524 | MGnify/ENA primary metagenome ERZ724524 (study PRJEB28724, sample SAMN07190888) | wastewater metagenome | isolation source: influent of sewage treatment plant in Hong Hong | place: USA: Christiansburg, Virginia | collected 2016-03-01 ...
TGCACCTGACCGATTTGGAGCTGCCGAAGACCGCGACGCGCAAGGTGAAGCGGAAGTTGGTGGTCGAGGAGCTGCGTCGGCTGGAACGTACCCGTCGTCAGGCCCAAGCCGAGACGCACAGTGGGGGGACGCAAGCGGCGGGTGACTGGCTGCTCAACCTGCTGGCCGATGTGACGGGCAAGCCGCGCTCGGCGGTTCGTCCCGAGTCGACGATGCAGGAGCTGGGGCTCGACTCACTGTCATTTGCCGAGCTGGGCGTTGCGCTCGAGGCAGCGGGGGTGTCGGTGCCCGAAAATGCCGACATCACCAGCTTGGTCAGCGTGCCCGAGCTGCAAAAGGCGATTGCGCAGTGGGGCCGTCGCAAGCCGCAAAAAGACCTGCCGAAGGCAAAACAGTCGAAGAAGAAAAAACCAGAGACCGAGAGCACCGACGATCGACTGGTGCTGCCAGACTGGCTGGTGCGAGCCGGCAATCACGGGCTCAATGTTGGTCAGCGAGCGTTATACGAGCGGGTGCTCAAGACGCGGGTGACCGGCAAGGCCTATCTGCCGGCGGCTCGTCAGTTTATCGTTGCTGCGAACCACAGTAGCCACCTCGATATGGGGCTGGTCAAGCATGCCCTGGGCGACTGGGGCGAGCGGCTGGTGGCGCTGGCGGCGAAGGACTACTTCTTTGATGATCCGCTCAAGCGCGTGTACTTCGAGAACTTCACCAACCTGATTCCGATGGATCGGACGGGCTCTCTGCGGGAGTCGTTGCGGCTGGCAGCTCGGGTGATCGAGGAAGGCTACGTGCTGCTGATCTTCCCGGAGGGAACGCGCAGCGAAACCGGGGTGATGCAGTCGTTCAAGGCGTCGATTGGCTACTTATCGCTGCACCACAAGATCGACGTGCTGCCGATGTACCTGGAAGGGACTCATGATGCGATGCCGAAGGGCAACGTCCTGCCCAAGCAGGGCACGGCGGTCGCTGCGCACATTGGTCCCGTCTTACGCTACGAGAGCTTGCAGAAAGCCGTGGCGAAGGTGCCGCGTACCGAGCAAAACCGGGAGGCAGCGCGGCTCGTCGAGGTGGCGGTCCGCAAGCTGGCCCCAGTTGGTCCGAACCGAGACATGCCGACCGAGTCGGAGTAGCCGTGGGCGACCTGGCGACCCAGGTTCCGGTCGGTCCCACGACGGTGCAGGCTAAAACTTCACTTTGAGCTTGGTGCCCTTCTTCTTCACCTTGAGCGACTTTTCGCGCAGCTCATCGGAAGTGGGGCTCAGGAAACCGAGCGTGTACTTGCCGGGCTTGAGCATAAGCTCGTTGGTCGGGCAGCTCAGGCCACTGTCGTTGCCGTCGACCAAGATGCGCAGCTCGCCGTCACGCTTGCACTTGACCTTGACCGCCGCCGGGCCACTGACGTCATCGGGAAGGGCGGCTTTCGCCAACTTGGCGGCGATGGACTGGCCGCCGCTGGCTTCCTGGCGGAAGAACTTGTACGCATCGGCGACGAGTAGGAGCTTGTGTGGACCGGGCTTGACCTTCAGCGTAATCGGTGACTTGCCCTTTGCTTCTCCGTCGAGATACACGGCGGCGGCAGGTGTGCTGTCGACCTGGATTTCGTCGCTGGGCGTTTTGGCGACGGTCGGTTCTTTCCCCGCAGACATGCCATCGGCGCTGCCACCGTCGCTGACAGTGGTTCCGCCACCGGGTCCACGGCCGATGACCGCAAACATCACGACACCCGCAATCAATGCTGCACCGATGCCGATGCCAATGAACGCCGGTGTCCCGAGCCGTTTTTGTTCATTCAGCGGTGGTGGTGAGGGCTCGGCAGAAGCGGTCGAGTGACTGGCGGAAGCCGTCGATGCTTCGGAGCTAGCGCGTTCACTCAGGTCAACCGGTGGCAGCTCCGGCTGCGAGTAGTTGCCGGTTGAGTCGAGCGCCGGGTTTTCTTCCATCACCTCAGCAGCATCGAGCGTCGAGGGATCGCTGACCGTGGCGGACAGCTTGGCTTCGTCGGCTCGAAGCTGGGCTGCGGCGGCGTCGAGCTTGAACTGATCGGTCGGTTCATCGCCAACGGCCTTCGATGGCGTGGCGGTACGACGTGGCGTAGCCCGGGGAGTGGCTTTTGGCAACGGGGCCATCGCCGGATTGGTATCCGTCACTGAGATCGTGTCTGCTTCAGGCAGCGCCGTGCCGGAGGGACGCTTCTTGGCCGTCGCGAAAATCTTGTTGGAAATGTCGTTGGAACTGTTCGCGGCCTCTGCGGCGGCGGCGTCGAGGTCGGCGGTAGGTGTGACAGCGGACGTAGCACTGCCAGCCATGCCAGCGCCAAACGCAGCGCGTGGGTTGATCGACACCGGGCTTGCCGTCGGATTGGCGTCGGCGGAGGCCTTCTCTGCGCCGACCACGGTGGCGGGTTTGGCCGTGGGTATCGATTTCTTGCTGTCGGCAGCCGTTTTTGACGCAGCCTGGTTTGCCGCTGGTGGTGGTTTGATCGCCGTCGCAGGACTGCTGGGCTCGCCTGATTTTCCGACGGCAATTCGCATGCTCGGTGGCGGCGGTAGTGGCTCGGCGCTCGAGCGATCGCTGGTGGTAACTGGCTGAGGAACAGTGTCTCCGGCCAGCTCAAACAGTTGTCCAAACCGCTGCAACTGGAGCTGAGCCGCCTCGGTGACCCGGATTGCATCGAGGCGACTGACCACCTCGAGCATGTTCGACAGGCGCTGTCCGGTCGACTTCTCGGTCGCTTGTTGACACAGCGCTTGCAGCACCGGCTGCGCCGCTTTCGATTCCGGGGTCAGCTTGTCCGACGGCGTGAGTCGGAGCAGTTCGCTTAGTAAACTCCCGAGTGCAAACACCTCGCTGCGTGGGCCAGGCACACCGTTTTCGATCAGCTCTGGGGCCAGAAAGCTCGTCAGCGGCTTGAGCGCTCCGTCGAGCTTCCACGGTCCTTGCGGGAGCACCGACCACAGCCCAAGCTCCGCGAGCAGCGCTTCGCCACTCTGATCGATCCAAACGCATGAAGGGGAGAGCAAGCCATGCATTACGCCGCGCTCTTGAGCTGCCGCCAGGGCTCGCGCAAGCTGTTTCCCGATGAGCGCCACGATCTGTGGCAGCAGCGACTTTGCTTCATCGCCCAGCAGCTCGATACCGGCCTTCAGCTTGCCCAGATCGGCAAAGCCGACGAATTCATAGGCGACGAACTGATCGCCAGCCTGGTTTCCGAACTCTTCGAGCCGCAGCAGGTTCTGGTGCTGGATCTCCGAGACACTGCGCAGCGCGGCCTGGAGTCGTAGGTTCGCCGTCGGATCTTGGGCCAACGCGGTAGCGCTGATCCGATAGACCAGATACTGACGGTCCAGACCGGCCAGACCGAAGCGCTTGGCCCGCCACACCTCTCCGACAGGGCTTGAGCCAAGTCGCTCGACGCAGGTGTAACGCCCGAGCGTGAACGTACGAGATAGCACGACGACCATGTTATCACGTATTCACGCGAAAAAATCGTTTGTTAGCTTAATGTTTTTCGACGGTTGAATGAGATCGGAAAGGCGGTAGCGGGACGGATTACATCGAGGCAGCGGCAGCCGCGCTCTTTTTGCGACGCAGGCCCATCTGAGGCAGACGAATGCGCGGAGGCTTGGGCTGCTTCGGCTGGACTACCTTGCCTCGCACCGGCGGCAGGTACGGGATAAGCGGCAGATCGACCGGCTGCGGCTCGGCGAGATCGTCGATTCCGGCTTGGGCCAGGAACACCTCTTGCGATGGTGCTGAGAAGTCTCCGTTGACGAAATACTCGTACGCCAGCGTGGTCAGCGTGCCCAGTCGCCGCTCTGCTGCGGTGAAGAAGTCGCGGGTATCAAACTCCGAGTTTACAAAGTACCGCTCGCGGAGCGCCTCGGTCCGGGTCTTCTGGCTGTGTTTGGCCACCCAGGGAGTGGACAGCAGCAACCCAAACTGGCGGAAGTTGCGAACCCACTTGCTGAACTGCACCACCGACGGTGCGGACCCATACGCTTCGCGGAAGGCGCTGGCCATCAGATCGAGGATCGGCTGCTCGATCTTGAGTGACAGCGATGTGCCGCGCTTGGTGATCCGGCAACGCTCGGCAAACGCGGGCGTACCGATCTGATCGTCTCCGAGTCGCCACAAGTGAATGAACAGCGCGTGATACTTTTCGGTCAGCCGGTGGTGCGTGCTCTCGTGGCCGCCGTGACGCAGCACATCGCGTCGCGCACAGTAGTTGACGAGCGGGTGCATCGACAGATCGATCGCGCAGTGCGAGAGCAGACCACCAACGAGAGCGAGGCGCTCCTGATCGTTCAGGCCTGGCACGGTGCGAGCGGCGCGAATGTACGAAGCCACCAATCGGTCGGGATGAACGGAGTGCAGCCGATATCCCCAAGGCTCATCGAGCGCCTGCGCGCCCAGTCCGTAGCGAACCGCCTCGAAGACCATCGGAGCGTAGTAGTAGGGCAGGTCGTGAAAAATCGAGCCGAGCCGTGCGTAGACCGGTTCTGCGGCGCAAGCCCGTCGCATCGCGAGCGGGACGAGGGGGTTGTGTTGAACGAGATCGCCGAATGTTAGGTGAAGCTGCGGCGCAGGCATGCGGACGATTCTATCAGCACACACCTCGTTCGGCGTGGCGATCTCCGTCGCAAGGTTCACACGACGGAGACGATGACCCGACCAGTGCGCTATCAGGATGGAAAGATTGGAGCATTCGGCCGTCCAAACCAGCCCCGATGCTGCGAGTTATCGTTCACCTGGATCAGGCGGCAGGCCGTTCCTTGCCAGCTTGGAGATCGCGATAACAGACCACTCGATTGCGGCCTCCGTGCTTGGCGGCATACAGCGCAGCATCGGCGTGAGCGATCAGCTCAATCGTGCTCTGGCCATCACCGGGAAAGGTCGCCAGCCCCAGTGACAGCGTGCAAAAAAAGGTGCCTTTTTCGCTGTGCAGCGTGAGTTTTTCGGCTTCTTGACGGATGCGTTCGGCCAACAGTCGCGCTCCTTCTTGCTCGGTCGCTTCGAGGAGGATCGCGAATTCCTCACCGCCGTAGCGCGCTGCCAAGTCGACCTTGCGAACCGTGTCCCCGAGCAATCGGGCGATCTGCCGCAGCACCTCATCCCGAACGAGATGGCCTCGGGTGTCGTTGATCTTTTTGAAGTGATCGATGTCGCACATGATGAGCGACAGGGTCCGGCCTTGGCGATGAGCACGCTCGCGCATCTCGTCGATCCGGAGCTGGAACGTTCGACGGTTGTATAGCCCTGTGAGCCCATCGGTGGTCGCCAGCGATTCGACGGCCTGATACATCCGTGCGTTGTCGAGTGAGACGGCGATTTGGTTTGCCAGTACCTTGAGCAGCGCTTGGCGCTCGGGTACTGCCTTTTCGCTGCGACCGGCAACGATCAGCGTGCCGCGTGGCTTGTTGTGCAGCAACAGCGGTAGCACCATCAGCCAGCGATAGCCGCGTAGCCGGGTTGCATCGTCGAAGACCTGGGTATCCGCACCGTGATCGCGCAAAATGCCACCCACCGGCAAGATCGTCTGCCGACGGATCACTGACGAACACAATCCTTCGTTATCGGCGAAGCGCAGATCCTTCACCTCGCGGCACAGCGCGGCGTCGCCACTAACCGACAAGACCAGGTGTTGGTGGAGCTTGTCGTCATATTCGGTGAGCGCCGCAAAATCGAACGGACACAATCGAGAAACAGCGTGGAGTGCGGTCTGCACGACCTCTTCCGGGCGCAGTGCTGCGGACAACAGACCGGATGCGGCGGCGAGACCACGGCTGGCGTCCCGGCCTTGCTCGACGGAACGGAAGACACGCTCGGACTGGATGCTGCGGAGAATGACAGGTACCGCCGCCCGCAGCGCCTCCTCGTCTCGATGCGAAAAGGTTGTCGCAGTTTCTCCCTCGCTGATGAAGCGGTCGACGCACAGCACTCCACATTGCGCGCCTTCTTCGAAGAGGGGCAGCACCATCGCGGAGGCACAGCGTACGCCGTCGAGCTCACCCCCGGACTCATGCCGATCGTAGTAGGGCAACTGCGACAACTTGGGGGCAGTCACCGTCAGCATCGTTCGTGTCTTCCGGACCGAGCCAATCAGCCCCGCGCTCGCCGGCACCGTGCGCAGTAGCGTCAGAGGACTGTTGGTTGAGGCTGCAACCACTTCCAGCTTGTTGCCGTCGTCGTTTTGCCACAGGACCGCGCACGTCGACAGACCGAGCGCTTGCCGAAGTAACCCGACCAGCGCATCGAGGTTTTGCCGCACCATCACCACCGCGCTGTGCAGAATCAGCATCTCGGCCTCGCTGCGGTCGACGTGATCGGCGGTCTTGATGCTGCCGTGATCGGTCCACTCCGTCGTCGTCGCGACCAGCGAGTCCTCGGTCAGGTTCAAGCGAAACAGTTCGGCTTGGCGGGTCAAGTCGAGGATTGCGTCTTTGACCCGAAGCTTGTGCTCGATCTGTTGGCGCAGCAGTTCGCCGCGAAACACCGCCTCGCGGAGACCCATAAACAGCCCCAAAATCAGCAAAGATCCCAGAATTTCGCTGGGTGTATGTTGTCCCGTCGCATAACGAAACAGTCCTTCGCACAGCAGCGCCAGCACCGACAGCCCGGCCAGCCGCAGCCCACGGTGAAAGCCGAGCACCACCGCGACGATCGCGTAGCGAACCACGGCGGCTTCTCCCCACAGTCCCCCGAGTCCCTGCGCCAACGCAAAGCCGAGCGTTAGTTGTGCAGCTCCCGTCGCCAAGAGACCGTCTTGGGTCGACCCACCGGCGTCTGTGGGACGGCCCGGCCACATTCGCAGCAGCAAAAGTCCGAGCAACGCCACAAAGCTGAGTGCTGTCGGAATGCCCGTCGAGCCCTCTCCAAATGCCCGAAATCTACCGTCGGCAATCAGCAGCAGCACTGCGCCGAGCAGGCCCCACAGCGCCCACCACTCACAGCGACGAGCGACGGGCCGAGCGACATCGTGCAGCCACTTTTGGACGGACATCTATTCCACCTTGAACAAAAGCTCGTCGCTGTGGATGAGTCCCAGCTCGTCTCGCGCCACTCGTTCCAGCTCTGTGTCGTCTTCTTGGACCCGCAGCAGTTGCAGCCGCAGCTCGCTGTTTTCGCGACGAACTTTGTCGTTACCCTCCATGAGGGTGCGCAATTCCCGTCGCAGCGAGATGTGTTGCTGGAGCCCCGTGCGAACATATAACCGATATGGCACGTAGCCGACGAATGCCGCGAGAAGTAGCGCTGCTCCAATCCGCAAGCTCCAGACAGTGATCAGCCACGACGGACGAGAGCGTCGAACCGAGGTCGCGACATGGGAACCGTACATTGGCTCGATCCTCGTGGCAGACGGCAAGGATCTCAAATTTTCTGTCGCTGGGGGTTAGAGCAGTGCGGCGTGCTGTTTGGCCGCAGCGAGGACGGAACCATTTTCACACAGTGTGCGCACCGCCTCGATTTCCAAGTACAGTGGCCGATCTTGGATGAGCTCCGGCACCCGCGAGCGCACCAGGCGATGCACCGCTGATAGTGCGGCAGCGGGCATCAAAGGTGCGCGCAGCGAGATCCCCTGCGTCGCACAGCACAGCTCGATGGCCAGCACGGTACGGACGTTGTCGACGATACGTTGGAGCTTGTCGGCGGCGTGCACACCCATCGAGACGTGATCTTCGCGACCGGCAGAAGATGGAATCGAGTCCACCGACGCCGGGTGCGCCAGGATCTTGTTTTCCGAGACCAGCGCTGCCGCCGTCACCTGTGCGATCATGTAGCCCGAGTTCAGCCCGCTGTTGCGGATCAAAAACGCCGGCAATCCCGACGAAAGGTGTGGGTTGACGAGCTGCTCGATGCGACGTTCGGAGATATTGGCCAGCTCGGCGGTGGCAATGCCGGCAAAGTCGAGCGCCAGCGCCACCGGTTGGCCGTGAAAGTTGCCGCCGCTGACGATGTCGTAGCGCAGTTCATCGCCCGACTTATCGTCCGGTTCCACAAAGATCAGCGGATTGTCGGTCGCGCTCTGGGTCTCGTGCAGCAGTACCTGTTTGGCATAACCGAGCCCGTCTCGAGAGGCCCCATGAACCTGCGGCATGCAGCGCAGGGAGTAAGGATCTTGCACTTTGCCGCAGTTGCGATGCGAGTCGACGATTGGGCTGCCGGAAAGCAGCGTACGCAGGTTCATCGCCGACACCGCCTGCCCTGGCTGCGGCCGTGCGGCATGGATTCGCGCATCGAAGGCGCGTGGCGTTCCGAGCAGCGCTTCGAGCGACATCGCCCCGACCACATCGGCCAGCGTACACAGATCGAGCGCATCCGCGACGGCCAGTGCCCCGATCGCGGTCATGCACTGCGTGCCGTTGATGAGCGCCAAACCTTCCTTGGCAGCCAGCACGATCGGCTCAAGCCCGGCCTCATCATGCGCTTGCGCCGAGGTCTGCGTCCGTTCACAACCGGGCAGGCCGACCTGTACCTCACCTTCGCCGATCACCCCGAGCGTCAGATGTGCGAGCGGTGCCAAGTCTCCCGATGCACCGACGGAACCACGGCTTGGCACGCACGGATGAATGCGGCGGTTTAGCAGCTCACAGAGACGCTCAGCAACGAACAATCGCACGCCACTGTGTCCCAGCGATAGCGTGCAGGCGCGCAGCAGGAGCATCCCGCGCACCACAGCGATCGGCAGAAGCGGACCGACGCCCGCCGCGTGCGAGCGAACCAAGTTGTATTGCAGCTCGACGATCTGCTGGGCCGAGATGCGCACGTCGGCCAAAAAGCCGAAGCCCGTATTGATTCCATACGTACTCGGCGCGGAATCGCCTCCCTTGAGCATCTGATCGACGACGGAACGCGAATTTTCGATGCGCTGCTTGGCCGCGTCAGCCAGCACCACCCGCCGCCCTTCGCGACAGATCTCGCGCATCGACTGGAAGTCCAGCACATCGAGACCAATACGGAACGGCTCGGCTTGCTCACTGCGCGACTTGGATATCGACATCCGACGTTCGTAGCACAGGTATGCGCATTTTTCGCGGCTTCCCCCTTGCTCTCAGCGCGCCGGTTGTGGAATCGATAAGATGAAAGAGGCAGTCACACCTCAAAGCCCATATCACCGCTTGGATCCTCTGGCAGGACCGAGACGGCAAGGAGGCAGTCCGGATGTCCGTTCACAGCGCTCGGCGCGGCAAGGTCACACACCTAGAGCTGCGCAAAATGAAGGAGCAAGGCGAGCGAATCGCTATGCTCACCGCCTACGACTACAGCTTTGCCCGTCTGTGCGATCAGGCCGGTACCGACATCTTGCTCGTCGGTGACTCGCTGGGCATGGTCATTCAGGGGCAGAAAAACACGCTCCCTGTGACGATGGATCACATGATCTATCACTGCCAGGCCGTCGCTCGTGGGGTCGAAGCGGCGAGCGGTCGAGCGATGGTCGTCGGCGATCTCCCATTTATGTCCTATCAATCGGACCTCGATGAGGCGATGCGCAACGCGGGTCGGCTCATCAAAGAAGGCCAGGCCGAGGCGGTGAAGCTCGAAGGTGGCGCGGAATATTGCGAGCTGGTTCGCAAGCTGGTTCGCGTTGGCATTCCCGTGATGGGCCATGTTGGACTGACTCCACAATCGCTGCACTCACTGGGCGGGTTCAAGGTCCAAGGTCGCGACGATTTGCACGGGCAGCGAATCAAGAGCGATGCCATTGCACTGGCCGAGGCGGGCTGTTTTTCGCTGGTCCTTGAGGGCATTCCCCAAGAGCTAGGTACCGAGATCACCGAAGCCGTGTCGATTCCGACCATCGGCATCGGCGCTGGTCCCGATTGCGACGGTCAGGTGTTGGTGATTTACGATCTACTCGGAATGAACGAGGAGTTTCGGCCACGCTTCGTCAAGCGCTACGAAAACTTCGCCGTCCGCGTTCGTACCGCCATCGACAGCTACATTGGCGAGGTCCGCAGCGGTGCCTTTCCAGGCCCCGAGCACTCGTTTTCACGCACCGAAAAGAGCAAAGAAAGGCCTCGTGCGGTGGCAGTGGGGGGCGTGGTTGCCGAATCGGAAGGCAGCCAGCTCGAAGCGATTGGTGTCGGCTGCATTCCCCTGCGACCGATGGGCAGCAAGCCGCAATAGCAGGTGGACGTGCGCCCGAGCCTCGCCTCGATGTACCCAGCGCGAAAAAAGAGGTTTCTTCTCTGCGTCCTTTGGTCTGTCATGATGGAGAAGAAGAGGAGTACAGATGGCCGAAGACACTGCGACTCGTGAACTGAACCGGTCGGCATTTCAGGAATCGTTTGCCAAAGTTTCGCCCGCGATTCTGGCCGAATGGGAACAGATCGAAGCGGCCGCGCTCTCGGCCACTGGTGGTGAGCTGGACAAGGTGGTGACGCTGATTGCCGACCGCACGGCTCATACCAAAGCGCTGGTGCGGCGGCAACTGCAAGAGCTGTGGCAGGTGAGCATGGAGCCGCCACGTCATCGTCCGGTCGGTAGCGGGTCGCGACTACACCAGAGCATCCACAATGCCCTGCCCGATTCAGCAGACGAACTACTCCAAGAGCTGGAGGAACGCACGGCACACCTGCTGCGTGAGCTGCGTGGCGGCGTCCTGAAAGAGACTCGTGCCAAGGTCAAAGACAACCTGCTGTTTTCGTTGCTGGTAAGCATCGGGCTCGGATTTATCGTCGGTGTGCTCTTTACTGGCTGGAACTTTCAGCGTGGAAAATAATGTGTCCGAACCACTGCGCGGACCGAACCTTGACGAGCTGCGGGATGACGTGGGCTATGGTTCGGCACCACCTGCTGGGAACTCCGGATCGCGGATGATTCGCCTGGTGAGTGGTCTGTTTTCGGTGCACGCCGAGGTCGCCCGCCAAGAGCTTGGTCGCGAGCAGGGTCGTCTGTTTGCGGGACTCCTGCTCCTGTTCCTTGGCTTGGTTTGTCTGTCCATGCTGATCCTGCTGTTGCAAGGTTTTGGCATTTGGATTCTGATGCAGCGCGGACTTGGGCTCGGATGGGCGCTGTTGGTGATGTCCGGTATCGATGCGCTGATCGGCATCGTCGCGATTCAGCTTGGCCGGCGAGCGCTCGGAAAACCACTTTTGCCCGAGACTCGCGCCTTGGTTCGCCGCACGATCTCAACGGTTCTTCCGTAGCGCCCGTGGCCCATGCAGCGCCTTGTCTACCTGATTGGGAGTCTGCTCGTCCCCCTGTGCATTGGGCTTACCGCATGTCACGGACCCACGGTGCAGCCGCAGGAACTTGAACAGCTCACGGCGGCGCAGCTTCCTGCTACAGCGATTCCGAGTCCTCCCTCTGATCGGACCCCAGCGACGGCTTTGCAGAAGCTCACGGGTACGTGGGATTGGCTGTTGCGCGGCACCACCCAGCAAGGGGATCTCCGCATCGAACAAGAGGAGTGGCACCTAGAACAGCGCGACAGCAAGCTAAGCGGCGATTATCTTCGCCAAGTCACCACGCTGTCGATTGATCAGAAACCCTATCGCTGTAACGGTCAGCTTGGCTACTTGGTGACATCACGGATTCGGGTGTTGGGCGAAATGGCTGGGGACCGTGTGCGGCTTACAGAGACCTCTGCTGATCATGAACAGAGCCCGTGTAGCGACGAACGGACACCGCTCAAGAGCTATGAAGGAATCCTGCATGGTGATCGCCTGACGCTGCGCTGGCCGGGGGGAGAACAACAGCTCATCTATCGTGCGCGGAGTAGTCCTGTCACGTCTCTGTTACCGCTCGAAGGGGGTGGTCGGGACGTGATCTCGGAGGCGGATCGCAAGCTCACCGGAGTCTGGGAATGGCAGCTTCAGTCGACCGCTGTTACCGACGGTGAAGGCGACCTTCACAGCGAAGTAGAGGAATGGCACTTGGTCGACTTGGATGGCAAGCTCGCGGGCTACTTCGATCGCATCGTGCTGCGCAGTCGTGCGAAAGGAGTGTTTCCGTGCAGCGGGACTCCGCAGGTGCGCACCGTCACCCGTTATTCGCTTCGGGGCCGTCGTACCGGCGAGCATTTTTTCCTGAACGAAGTCGATTACAAGAGCGAGCCGAGCCCGTGTGAAAACGGAGGACGCAGGCTCGATTCCTATCGTGGCACGGTGTTGCCGATGGGGCAGCTTCTGTTGGAATGGAGCGGCGGCTCTCAGATCCTACGCCGCCGTCGCGAATAGTTGCGGCGATTCCCCCGCCAAAAAGAAACGCTAGGCGGGCCAATCATCGTTCCTATAATCCCGCCATGAACCGTAACCTGATAGTAAAGCGTGGCAATCGATCTTGGTTTCTTGGGCTCGGTGTCTCCGTCGGTGTAGCCGTGTGGCTGTCCGGGGCGCTTACAGGGTGTTTGTCCGGGGGACAGGACAAGCCGGTGCTCGATACAGAGTCCGATGGCAGCACGGTGGTCGAGGACTTGGCCGATCCGATCGACCTGTCGATGCCGGATTTGCAGGCACCACCTCCGCGCTGTACTGGCCGAGCGGTGATGACGGCGGGTACCACCACCAAGAAGATCATGTCGGGAGGCAAAGAGAGAACCTATCTTTTGCATATTCCCACGGCCTACGATCCGAGCAAGCCGACTTCGCTGGTGTTTGCGTTCCATGGTCTGTCTGACAAAGCGCCGGACTTCCTAAAAGGAATCGATCTCGAGCGCGAAGCGGACAAACGCAACCTCATTGCCATTGCGCCGCAGGGGTTGGGAATCCTCGCGGGCTGGAATGCAGGCAACTGCTGTGGAGAGCCGCAGCTCTTTAAGATTGATGACGTCGGATTTGTGCGCGACATGATCGATCTGGCAAAGCGCGAGCTGTGCATCGATGACAAGCGGATCTACGCGATGGGATTTTCGAACGGCGGTATGTTCACCCACCGTCTCGCTTGCGAGCTGTCCACCGTGTTTTCGGCGGTTGGTCCGGTGTCGGGAACGCTGATGTTTCCGACCTGCAAGCCCGATCGACCGGTTTCGATTTTCCATCTCCATGGCAATGCCGATCCGGTGGTTGGATATGAGGGCGGCGGCAGCGGTACGTTCCCGAAAGTGACGGATGTGATCGCGGAGTGGGCGCGTCGTGATGCCTGCACCGGAATGCCTCAACAGACCTACAAGATGGGTTCGGTGACCTGCAACACTTCCCAGACCTGTGCAGAAGGGTCCGATGTGACGCTCTGTACGATCGATCAAGGCAAGCACACCTGGCCCGGTTCCGATGGCAACAAGGACATCTCGGCGACCACGGCTCTGCTGGACTTCTTTGCCCGCCACTCGCGCTAGAACGGTACGGAAGGACACCCCTCCATGAGCAACGTAAGCAGCGGATTTCCAGCGACGGCAGATGATGACTGTGTACCGAACCTGCTGGAACGGAGCGCGGCGCGTAGTCCGAACGCCATCGCGATTGCCATCGGTGAGACGCGGATCTCCTACTCCGAGCTGGCGCAGGGGGTGCGGAGTCTTGAGCAGGGAATGGCGGAGCTAGGAATCCGCAAGGGCGATCGCGTCGCGCTGATGCTGCCGAATACTCCGGCGTATGTGATGACGAGCTACGCGCTGCTGCGAATCGGCGCAGTGATACTCAACGTCAGTCCGCAAAGCCAAGGCAGTGAGCTGCTGCACATCTTGCGTGAGACCGAAGCGATGGCTTTGTTTACGCTCGATGTGTTTCTGCCGGGACTGTACAAAGTCCTAGATAAGAGTCTTATAAAATACCTCTTTATCTCTTCGGTACAGGGGTTGGAAAAGAAGCTGCCGGTTCCGGAGCGAACTCCGATCCCGCGCTATCTGGAAGAGCTGTTTCGACCCCCAAAGAGTTCCACCGAGCGACCCGCATCCGTCGCAGATGACCTGGCGGTGATCCAGTTTACGAGCGGCGCGACCGGGACTCCCAAAGGGGTGATGCTCAGCCATCGCAACCTGCTGGCCAGTGTCCGGCAGAGTGCGGTGTGGATGAACGCAGCAGAGCTTCCCAATGCGGGCGTACTGTGTGTGATTCCGTTCTTCCATGTCTTCGGAATGACGATTGGGCTGCACCTCACCATCGCCAAAGGGTATCGACTGATCTTGGTGCCGCGTTTTGATGCGCTCGATCTGATGCCGATCCTGCGCCTGATTGAAGCTGAGCGACCGCTCTCTTTCCCAGCGGTACCGACGCTGTGGGCGGCACTGATGTCCCATCCTTTGGTCAAGCAGGAATCGCTCGCCAGCATCCGGGTGGCCTCCAGTGGCGGGGCCTCCTTACCGGAGTGGGTGCAGCGCAAATACCGTGAGCTGACCGGACTCCCAATTTATGAAGCGTATGGACTCTCCGAAGCGGCAGGTGCGACCCACTGCTCTCCCTTCCCACAAGGCGGCCCGCTTGGATCGATTGGGAGTCCGCTTTCGGCGGTGGCTGCCAAGCTGTGTGACCCGAGCGATCCAGAACGCGAAGTTTCCGACGGTGAAGTGGGCGAATTGGCGGTCCGAGGAGAGGTCGTGATGCGCGGTTATTTCGGCAATCCGACCCTGACCGACAAAGTGATTCGCAACGGCTGGCTCTTTACCGGAGATCTGGCGCGACGCGATGCCGAAGGACTGTACTTTATCGTCGATCGCAAGGACGACCTCATCATCACCAGCGGCTACAACGTCTATCCGAGCGAGGTGGAAGCGGTGCTGTCGCGACATCCTGCGGTCGCCGATGTGGCGGTGTCTGGTCGTGCCGATCGGCTGCGGGGCCAGGTGGTGATTGCCCATGTCGTTCTACGGCCTAATACCGTCATCACCACCGAGGAACTGGCCCAGCTCTGTCGTGATAACCTGCCCGATTACAAAGTCCCCCGCAGCGTGCTGTTCACCGATCGCGTGCCCCGCAATCCGGCAGGTAAGACGCTGCGCAAGGACTTGAAGAAGGCGGAAGGTGAGTCTTTGTAGTGAAGCCAAGCAGCGACGGCTGACAGATAAGAGGATTCTAAAAAGACTCTTTAATAAGAGTCATTTCATATGACTCTTATTGGGAGGCTACTTGGCGATGGTCGTGGCGGTGTCGATGATCTTGGGATCGGGACGGGTACCACCGAGGTACCGACCCAGCCAGTCGAGCACCGTGGCGTACCACAGTCGGGTATGAAGCGGCTTGCCGACCCAGTGGTTCTCCCCAGGAAACAGCAGCAGTCGCGACGGTACTTTGCGATTCTGGAGCGCGCTGAAAAACTGTAGGCCTTGGCCCGCAGGCACTCGATAGTCGCGCTCTCCGGCGATCACCAGCGTCGGCGTTTTGAACTTATCCGCAAAGCGGGAGGGACTGAAGCGATCGTACTGATCGCTCTGCCACGAGTCGCCGCCGAACTCCCAGCGCGGGAACCACTGCTCCTCGGTTTCGCCTGCCATCGAGCGCAGATCGTAGACCCCGGCGTGACTCACCAGCGCCGAGAAGCGATCGGTGTGTCCCGCGATCCAGTTGACCATGTAGCCGCCGTAGCTTGCTCCCGCCGCGCCGATTCGTTTCGCGTCGATGTAGGGCTGCTGGGCAAGTACGTCGGTCAGCTTCATCAGGTCGTCGTAGGGCTTGCCACCCCAGTCGCCCGATACTTGGTCGAGGAACTTTTGGCCAAAACCCTCCGAGCCGCGAGGGTTGGCGAGCAGCACCACATAACCTGCTCCAGCGAATAGCTGCGCATTCCAGCGCCAGTGCCACGAGTCTTCCCACGCACCCTGTGGTCCCCCGTGAATGAGGATCACCGCCGGATACTTTTGCGTCGGCGTAAAGTCAGGCGGGGTAATGACATGGCTGTGTAGCGTCAGGCCATCTTGACTGCGACCAAATAGCTGACTGGTTGGTCCGGGCCGAAGCTCAGCGAGCGCGGCGTCGTTCTGTCGGGTCACCTGGCTGGCCGGACCGGTCGCTTTTCCCATCGCATCGAGGTCGATACGGAACACCTCGGGTGGACGCTGCAAGCTACCCCGCGAAAAGTACAGCGCTGGACCGCTGCGTCCTTTGACCAGTTGCAGCTCGCTGGCGTCTCCCTGGCCAATCTCGACCGGAGGCTGTTTGCCGCTGATGTCGACGGCCATGATGGCGCGCCGACCCTTTAGGCTGGTCACAAAGTAAATACGCTGACCGTCGTCCGACCAGGTCAGCTCATGGGCCATCAGGTCCACTTTTTCGGTCAGCGAGCGGTACTGTCCGGTGACGCGGTCGTGTAGCCAGATTTCCCAGCGGTCCGCCTCGAAGCCGGGTCGCCTCTGCGCCAGGTACGCCAGGAAGCGTCCGTCGGGCGAAAAGCGTGGTGCGACGTCCGACGCCAGGTTCTTGCTGGTCAGATTGCGAGGCTGCCCAGCCGGAACAAAGTCCTTACCAAGCGGGACCGCCCACAAATCCGAATTCGTCGACGAGGCAATGTCGCGGTCGCGATTTTGGACAAACACCAGCTCCTTGCCATCGGGGGCAATCGCGTACGGTTCATCGCCGCCTCGGGCAATCGGAGGTGCATCGAAATCGCCCGGCGTCAAATCGACCGGCGAGGGCACTGGCGTAGTCGCAGAATCGGGAATCATCACCCGCAGTACATGCTTGCGCTTGCCATCAAACCAGTCGTCCCAGTGACGATAAAATAGGCGGTCAGCGATGCGGGCCACCACCGGGTTCTGCTCTTGCGCCGTGTTGCGTTTGCGGTTGCACTCCTCCCCAGCGGGCAACGGCGGACAGTCGGCGTAGACCCGAGTGGTGAAGATGAGCCCACGGCTGTCGGGCGTCCACACCGGATCACTTGCCCCAGACGGTAAAGAGGTCAATCGTTGCGCTTCGCCGCCGAACAGCCCCATCACGTAGATTTGCGGTGGGCCGCCATCTCGGGTCGAGACAAAGGCCAGCTTGCTGGCGTTGGGCGACAGACGCGGCGCAAAGTCCTGGCCTTCACCCTTGCCGCTGTGCTCGGGAAACGTGTACGGATGCGCCGGTCCCTGCGGCTGCCCAGTAGCGGACAGTGGCTGTACCCAGATGCTTGCTTGCCAGCGGTTGCCGTCGAGACGTGCCTGCGCCTGCGTAAAGAACAGGAGCCTCTCGTCGGGTGTCACCTGCGGGTCGGACACCTTGTACAGCCGCAACATGTCGTCGACGGTATAGGGATGTGGTGCCGCCAGGGCTGTCGTCGCCCAAAGGCCGGAGGAAATACAAACCAGAGTGAGTGAAGAGAGCAGGCTAGAGGTTCGCCCCATTGCACGTCCGAAAGTTCTGAATGGTCACAGGATTATGTTTGAAATTACGAAAAAAATGAACACTAAACAGCCCAAGCTAGGCCTTCCAGATCGAAATCGATCTGATAGCTGACTGAAATCAAGTCGAATTGTTGGAAGTCGTTCCGGATATAATGCCAATTCAAAATCGTAAGCCGAATTTCTTTTTTTGGATGCGATTGGTAGCTCTCAGGGAACTGACGTGGACAAACGGATTGGCCACTACCAGATCGTCCGCATGATCGGCTCCGGCGGAATGGGGCAGGTCTACGAGGCTGTGCATGATCAGATGAAGCGGCGTGCCGCCATCAAGATCCTGCACAAACGCTTCGCTCACAACCGTCAGATTGCCACCCGTTTCTTGAACGAGGCCAAGGCCACCAGCATCGTCGAGCATCCCGGCATCGTTCACATCTACGAGTTTGGTCAGACCGATGATGGCACCGCCTACATCGTCATGGAGTACCTGAGCGGCGACACGCTCCGGCAGCGCCTCGACGCCCAGGGGGGCAAGCTTCCGCCGGAAGCCATGATGCGCATCGGTCGCCAGATGGCCTCCGCCCTGCAATCCGCCCACGAAAAAGGCATCGTCCACCGCGACCTCAAGCCAGTCAACATCATGATCGTGCGTGATCCCGAGACGACCGGGGGTGAGCGATCGAAAATCCTCGACTTTGGACTGGCCAAGATCATTGAACCGGAGGGCGGCGAAGGAATCACCAATACCGGGACGATCCTCGGGACGCCAGCTTACATGGCACCTGAACAGTGCAAGAGTGCACGGGCCGCCGACCCAAAGAGCGACGTCTATTCACTCGGTGTGATTTTTTACGAGATGCTGAGCGGCGAAATTCCGTTCGATGCCGACACCGACGCGGAGCTGCTGTCAAAGCACATGTTTTCGGATGCGCCGCCGCTGCTATCGAAAGCCCCGCAGGTGGGGATGGCGCTCGCGGCCCTGGTCCATCGCATGCTCGATAAGGACTTGGTCAGTCGGCCCTCGGCGGCAGAGGTTGCCAGTGAGCTGCAACAGCTATACGGCAGCTCGTCGCTCAGTTCGGCTATGACCAACGCTGTCTCGGCCCCGGTCACGGACGGTGCGTCTCGTCGTAATGTGGCCAAGGAGCCGCTACCGGTGCGCCACGTCGATCCGGCAGCGCCTCAGGAAGTGGCTGCGCACGAACCGACGGCCAAGACGCCGCAGCTCGCCTCGGTTCCCGGGCGCTCAGGGCGCAAGTATCTGTGGTTTTTGCTATCAGTGCTCCTCTGTGGGACCGGTGGGGCCGTGCTGTGGCAGGTCAAGGGCCGCGAGGTCTATGCCGCGATGACGCAGAAGCCGCCGGTGAGGTGGTCGATCGCCAGCATCCCGGCCGAGGCTGAGGTGCTGGACGAAAATGGTCGAGTGCTCGGCAAGACACCGCTGTCCGTCGAGCGGCCGATTGGCCCTGGTATCGTGTCGCTTACCTTGAGGCTTGCTGGCTATCTCGACAAGCCGGTGGCGATGCCGCTGTCTGCCGACACCGCAATCACCGAGCGGCTGGAGTTGGTGCCCGCGCCAAGTCCTGGGCCGAGCGCAGTGCAGGATGGTGGAACACCGGCAGACCTGACTGTGCCGACCACCACCGCACAATCCCCCGATCCATAACTGTTCGCCGCAGTATTTGTAGCTTGGGCTGGTTTGCGCCCAAAAAACGACTTTTGGGTCTGTTCTGGGCTGCAACGCCTGCGGTTGCTCGAACTGTTACGGCGTCGCTGGGTTGGGCTCACTCGCTCGCCATGCTTGACAGACGGTGTCGGCTTTTGATACCTAGCTTTCTCTCATTGCCCCTGCATAAGGGGCTGTTTTCCCGCGAGAATTTCGTACAAGGAGATCGCTGTGAAGCGTACCTATCAGCCTCACAACCTACGTCGTAAGCGCACCCACGGGTTCCGTGCCCGTATGGCCACTCTCGGTGGTCGCCTCGTTCTGAACAATCGTCGCCGCAAGGGCCGCAAGCGCCTGACCGTCAAGGTCGCCTCGAAGTAACGAGGCTAGAAGGCCGCACAAGTAGGCGTCGAGCCGCTCTTGTCGCCGCTCACAACTCCGTCTCCACTCGGCAGTACCTTTCCGAAAGCCGAGCGAATCCGCAAGCGTCCCGACTTCATTCGCATCCAAAGCGAAGGCCGCAAGGTCGTTACCAAAAACCTGCTGGCCTTTTACCTGTTTGCAAGTGAAGGATTGCCGCGTATGGGGATCACTGCGTCACGGAAAGTGGGCGGAGCAGTCGAGCGAAATCGGATCAAGCGCCTCCTTCGCGAGGCTTTTCGACTTGGCAAGCACGAGTTGCCAGGTGGATTGCTGCTCGTATTGATCGCGAAGCCACACGCAAAAAGCGCCACGTTTTTTGAGCTGTGCGACGAGCTGGCCGAAGTTCGTACCCGCATCCGCAGCCCTCGCGTCTCCTAAGAGTTCCAAACGCATGCCCGAGACTTCTGCTGCCAGGACCACTCCTCTGCTCTTGCCGTCCGCGGTGGAGCAGGTAGTCTTGCCACGCATGTCGTCGAATCGGCTTGTGCCGATAGGCTCTCGCCTTCTCCTCCACCTGGTCCGCTTCTATCAGCGCTTCTTTTCCTCGGCGTTGGCGATGCTGTCTGGGTCGGGTTGTCGCTTCTATCCGACGTGCTCAGAGTATGCGCGCCTCGCTATCGCCCATCACGGTGCGCTAAGGGGTAGCAAGATGACGCTGCTTCGGCTATGTCGCTGTCACCCATTTCATCCCGGCGGCTATGACCCGCCGCACCGCTAGGAGCATTTGTCCTCATGAACCAGGAAAGACGGGCCATGCTGGCCATCGGGCTGTGCTTGGTCGTGGTGGTTGCTTGGTCGATGCTGACCGGCTTCTTCCAGAAAAAAGCGACGCCCGTAAGCAACCCGAACCAGACTGCCGGCCAGACGAGCGGGCAGGGCGACGGGCAGGTGAGCGGCCAGGCGGCTCCCGCAGCGATTCCAGGTACCGCGACCACTCCACCACCGGTCGAGGAAGTGCGGCGCATCGTCGAGCAGCCGGGGTTGTATCGCGTTGAGGTCACCAGCCGAGGGGCAGCGCTCACCAAGTTTGAACTGCTGGACAGCAAGATGTGGAGCCGCGATCTGCGCTGGCTGACGCTGAAGAATGGCCAGCCAGTTCAGGAAGTGCGTAGCCAGGACGGTCCGACGAACCTGCTCACCAGCTACCGTCCTTCCCTGGTGGTTCGTTTGCCGGAGAGCGGGGTCGCCCTACCGGAGCCCGCCGAACAGCAGCCGTATGCGCTCGTCAGCGATGAGACGTTGCCCGACCAAACGCGGCGGCTCAGCTTTGTGCTCGAGTTGCCCGAGGTCAAAGTCGTAAAGACGTTTTCGTTTCCGCCGAAGAGCCTTCAAATTGGCTTTACCGTCGACATCGAAAACAAAAAGAACGCGCCGGTCAGCCATCACCTGGAAGTCAGCCTCGAAGGTTATCAAGACCCGTCGCAGAAGGCCGGCATGTTTTCGCCACGGGTCGTGCAAAACGAGGTGCTGTGGGACAAGGCTGGTAAGCGCCACAACCTAAACCTCGAAGCGCTCCTTGAGCACAAGACCGATGCCGAGGATCTGCGCGGGGGGCTGCGCTGGCTTGGTATTGCGCAGCAGTACTTCATCACGGGGCTGGCGATGCCGTTTGGTGCCCAGGTTGGCGACAAGCAGGCCAAGGCCAAGGCCGATGCCAACGGCGCGATCTCCGCATCGGTGGTGTTTAGTGACCAGCTCTTGCAGCCGGGCCAGAAGCTCAGCTATCCGTTCACGCTGTACGCCGGACCGAAGCAGCCAGAGGCGCTTGACGCGGTGACGGTGAGCGGACAGACCGTCGGAATGTCGACGGCGATTGAGTACACCTGGGGACTCGGCGCGATTGCTCGACCGCTCCTGTGGATCTTGCGGCAGTTCTTTCACATGACGGGCTCATGGGCGATTGCGATCGTGCTGCTGACGCTGTTTGTGAAGCTGGCGATGCTGTGGCCATCCCTCAAAGCGATGAAGTCGGCCAAGGCGATGCAAGAGCTGAAGCCGAAGATGGATGCGCTGAAGCTGAAGTATCCCCGCGACGACCAGCGCAACGAGATGAATATGGCGATCATGCAGCTACAGCGGGATCACGGCGTCAGCCCACTTGGCGGCTGCTTGCCGATCCTGCTCCAGATGCCGATCTGGGTGTCGCTGTACTCGATGCTGGGCAATGCCGTGGAGCTATACCGGGTGCGGCTGTGGTGGATCGCTGATATGACGGCGTCCGATCATTACTTTGTGCTGCCGCTCCTGACCGGTGTGCTGATGTTCCTGCAGACCAAGCAGTCAGCGAAGACGACCCCGGTCGATCCGCAGATGAAGATGGTCACGACGATGATGCCGATCATGTTCACGGTGTTCAGCATCTTCCTACCAGCCGGACTGACGCTGTACATTCTGACGAACACCGTCCTTGGCATGGTCCAGCAAGAAATCATCAACCGTGTGAACAAGACCGGCGCTGGGCAAGCCGCTGCGGCTGAGCCGACCGTCGAAGTCCTAGACGCTCCGGCCAAGAAGCCGTCTGCTAGCAAGAAGTCGCCCGGTAGCAAGAAGAAGTAATCGCTCGTGCCGACGACCACCATCTGTGCCATCGCCTCGGGTATTGGCGGAGGCATCGGCATCATCCGAATCAGCGGCCCAGACGCAGAGTCAATCGCCCAGCGTCTTCTTGTGCCGTGGCCGAGTGCGGTCGAGAGCCATCGCTTGTACTACGGACAGGTGGTGTCTCCATCGCATGCACAGGATCCGCCAGGGCTGCCCGAGGTCATCGACCAAGTGCTGTTCTGTTTGATGCGTGGTCCTCGTTCATACACCGGTGAAGACGTCGTCGAAATCCATGGTCATGGCGGTGCGGTCACGCTGCGTCGCATCATTGAGGCCTGTCTCCATGCCGGGGCGCACTCTGCTGAGCCAGGGGAGTTTACGCGGCGGGCGTTTTTGGCGGGGAAGCTTGATCTGACTCGAGCCGAGGCGGTGGCGTCGCTGCTGAGTGCTCAGTCGGTGCAGGCAGCGCGGCAAGCGCAGCGCCAATTGGCGGGCGAACTCGGATCACGAATTGCCGAGCGGCGGCGGCAAGTCACCTCGCTCCTGGCCGACATGGAGGGTCTGCTCGACTTTCCCGATCTCGATGAAGACGCAGCCATTCTCAATCGTGGCCGAGAGAAACTAGCCGAGCTGGCAACGCAGCTAGAGTCGCTGGGACGCACCTTTCGAGATGGAGGCAAGGCGCTGTCGTCTGGACTGGAGCTGGCGCTGCTCGGACGCACCAACGCCGGCAAGTCAAGTCTGGTCAACGCCCTATCGGGGTGTGAACGGGTGCTGGTGGATGCCAGACCTGGTACAACCCGCGACTTCGTCGAGGTGCGTGCTGAGTGGGACGGTGTGCCGGTGACCCTGATCGATACCGCCGGCGAACGGGCAGACAAGAGCGAGCTTGAGCAGCAAGGTCTACGACTGGGCCAAAGGCGCTACAGCGGGGCCGATTTGGCGTTGGTGATCGTCGACGGCAAGCTTGGCCTCGGCGAGGAAGAGCGGCAGCTTATCGTCGGGCTGCCTGAGGCTCTACCGTCTCTGATCATCTGGAACAAGATCGATCAAGTGGACTGTCTGCCAGTTCCCGAGGGCGCAGTGGGGGTGAGCGCGCTCAATGGCTGGGGACTCAGTGATCTGCGACGGGCGGTGATGACTCGTTTGGCTGGTAGCGTGGCGGCCCAGGATGAGCTGTTGGTGACGAGTGCTCGCCAGGCTGAAGGTGTGCGGTTGGCGGCTGATGCGCTGCGACGAGCCGAGCAGGTTATCGCACACGGTGGTGCTGCCGAGATGGCTGCCGCCGAGCTACGGATTGCCAGCGTTAGGCTCGGTGAAATCACTGGTGAGGAAGTCTCGGAAGCTGTGCTGGACGGGATTTTTTCTCGGTTCTGCGTCGGTAAGTAAGCAGCTTCGCCGTCTCCCTCAATTGGTTCGTCGCTGACTACAAAACCAGCGGAGCCCTCGCAAACCCAAGTAACATAACAAGTTACGCTGCGAGGGGGGCTCGATGACGCAGGGGGGTTTGCGGGCAGTGGTCGATCCACTGCTGATCTGGATTGGGTGGTTTGGGTTGGTGCTCCAGTTGGCCGGATGTGCCGGTCGGTTGCCGTCGACTAGCAACCAAGCGACAGCTCCAACGGCAAAAGGGACAGCGACGGGCGAACGTAGTCGATTTTTTAGTCGGGTAGAGGTGAGAAGTTCCGAAGCGCTGTCCGACTACAACTTCATCGGGCAAGAGCTGAGCGATTGGGGTCCACGGTTGATGCGGGCTCTTGATGAGTCGCTCGGTCGAGAGTCGTTGCCGCGCACGATCGTGGTCCAGCTCACGATGCATCCGAGTCGCGAGGCCTCCGTGGAACTGTCGGCCAGTCCCGCGCTGCCGCAAGAGTTGGCGCTGCGAATCGGTCAGGCCTTTGCGCAGAGTCGTCCGCCACAGACCAAGCTGGTCGACTTTACACTGCGGGTGATCGCCAAGGTTGGTGCGGGTTCCCCCGAGGGAGAATCGGCGTGCCTGCCCAAGCTGCTGTCGCCCCATGAGCAACGACTGGCATCGCTGCGGGCGGCGTCGCTTGGTGAACGGGTGCGGCTGCTCCAAAAATGGTCGCAGCAAGAAGTAATGCCGGTCTTATCGACGGTGATGAAGGCTGCCGAGCCCGACTTCACCGGTGTTCGCAGTACCGGTGAGCTACTGGCTGGCGAGCGCTCGCTCGGGCCGGTCGCCGAATCACTCGACAAAAGCCCGCTGTACTGGCGTGGTCTGCTGGAGATGTCGCCTGGCAATCCGCTGCTGGTGTCATCGCGGCTGTTTGTGTACGTGGCGCGAGGCGAGCTGGATTTGGCGCGACTGTATCTGAAGCCGATCTATTACTTTTCGAAGACCGACAACCTGGCGCACGACTTTCTGGAGCAGCTTCGCGACTACCTGATCGTGTTTTACGAGTCCCTGGATGCGCGGATTCGGGTCGGGGTCGAGCTGCACGAGCAGGCTCGCTTCGACGATGCGATCACGCTGTACGACGGGATCTTGCTCGAATATCCGTGCTCGGCGTTGGCGCGCTACGAGCGATGGTTTGCCAAAAACATGCGCGAGCTGCGGCCGGGTTCAAGCAGCTCTCGGGTGGCGCTGCGGCGCGCTGAGCAGGCCGATGATTCCTTCGATGAGTGGGAACAGACGCGAACCGAGGTCTTCCGGTGCAACCCGATGTTCGAGATCGATGCGGTGTCCCGTGGTGAGCAGCGGCGACAGCAGATGCTGCGACGGCTGGCCCTGCGCTCGCTATGGAAAGAGCGTCGCATCGAGGGGGAGGACTATCTGCGCTATGCCGATATCGCGCTGGATCTGGGCGAATATGGGCTGGCTGCACATCTGTATTTCTTGATTGGGACGGGGCTTTCAGCCAAGGAGTACGGCGACCGCAAAGTCCTCGCGCACTTTCTATTTTCCGTCGAACAGCTCGGAGTAACGACGCTCAAAGAGCTGTTTAAGGGCGATCATGTGCGGGACTTTGCCGAGATTCAGAAGCAAAGCGCTTCTCGACTACGTGGCGATGGAAAGGAAGTGGGTCGACCTGGGGTGTAGCGGGGGCTGGGGCTACGATAGGCCGCTGAGCATTTGGAGCCGGAGCGACTGGGTGAGCCGCAGCGCTGCGGTGGCATCCTCAGCGGTGACCAGCGGAGGCTGGCCGGTTCGAGCGGCGCGCACGAAGTCCTGAATTTCCAACAGAAGCGGCTCGATCGTCGGAATCTGCACCTGTTCGATCTGGGTGTTCTGCTGGTACGACACGCCACCATCCGCCGTTTGGTACGACGAGGTGTTGTTGCGGTAGCTCTGGATTTCCTTGCGGAGCAGGTCGGCGACGATAAAGGCGGACGGTGTCGTGACCTCGATGCTGCGGACCTTATGCTCGGTGACTCGCGAGGCAGTGAGCGTGACGACTGGACCACCTGCAAAGCCGACGTGGGCAACGCTGTGATCGATCTCGCGGGTGCGAACGATCCGGCCCAGACCATCGTGATGTGAGATGGACAGGCCGCGACACAGATCCAGCATCAGGTCGATGTCATGGATCATTAGGTCGAGCACTACGTCGACCGCTTGACTCGACGTAGAAAAGCTCGACAAACGACGAAACACGATCGCAAACGGGCACTGCTTGCCGTCCGCAATGAGTCGCTTTAGCTCCGAAAAGACCGGGTTATAGCGCTCAATGTGACCGACCATCAGCAGTTTGCCGGTGCGACGGGCCAGCGCCGTCAACACTTCTGCTTGATCGACCTGTTCGGTGATCGCCTTTTCGACGAGCACGTGCTTCCCTACGCTCAGGCTTTGCTCTACGTGAGCAAAGTGCAGCGGCGTCGGTGAGGCAATGCTCACCGCATCAACCTCGGCGAGCAGCGCTTCCGGGGAAGGTGCCACCTTGGTTCTGTAGCGAGCCGCCACGGCCTGAGCACGATCGGGGTTTACATCGAAAACAGCGACGAGCTGGGCATCGGGCTGGCTGCTCAGCACACGAGCATGCCGTTCGCCCATCAGTCCAGTGCCCCACACACCTACGCGAAGCGGTGTCGTCACATGGCACCTTCGCTTGTCATCACCCCGAGGCTAAGGGGTAGAAGTCTGAGCCTTGCGTAGAGGAGCAAACACCGATCGGTACTCGTTTTTGCCAACACGATAGTATTTGAGCTTCGACCATTCGTCGTCCGAGAACAAGTCTTCTTCGCAGCGCGAATCCCAGACGGTGAGCGCGCCAGAACTCTGCGGTTGGGTGATCAAAATTCTTACGGCACGGGGATCTCGATCGCGCAGCATCAGCAGGCGAGCCTTGCGGGCGACGGCATCGAGGCTGTCGACCTCAAGCGGTGGCTCATCGGTCTGCTCGTTAAACGACGACGGCAGTTGAAAACTAACCAGGCCTTGGACGTTGGCGGAGTAGGCGGCAACGGCGGTGAGGGTCTGGGGTGACATCGTGCGCGCCAGCTCGTTACTGCAGCTCGGGGGCGGCTGGCCTTCACTGCATGGTGCCGTCGCCGCTGCCGGCCCGCCACAGACCTGCACCGATAGATCACGGTACGCAATTGGTGCGCCCATTGCGTCGGTTCGCTTGCCGATGAGTGATACGTCGACACATGCCGCCTGACGGAGCGTACACGGGTCACTTGTTTCGCAGCCGCTCGTCGAGCACATCCCGAGCATTCCGAATAGCAGCCCGACGGAAAAAAGACGCTTGCCAAGTTCCATGACCATGGCCGCGCAACCTACCATAGGTTCACGGGCCCGCCATAAGTCAATGTGAGTCGTTGTCCCGGGTGTCGATGATTCGGTAGATAGCAGCCTCGACAACAGGACCGATGATCCGACTTTTCGCAGGCTGTGCAGGAATCGCAGTTGTGCTATAAAGGCGGCCTTCAAGGTCGGCTGATGCTAGGCATCAAGTTTTTCTTCGCACCAAGTCAGGTTCTACCTTCGACGGTGGTTTGTGCCCCGCTTCGATCGGGCGCTCTCTCTGTCAGAGGCGTGGTGATCAGATAGTCCCCCGATGGGACTGCCATATGAGGACTGGCCGGTGCGTGAATTCATCCTGTGCCTAGACGACCAAGAGTGGGAGCTGTTGCGATTGCGACAGCAGCTCCTCGCCCGCTTCGGCGAGCGTTGTATCGTCGAGAGCTTGCAGTCCCCAACTGCGCTGCTTCACCGGCTCGACGAACTTGAGCAGCGGGGCGAACAGGTGGCGCTGCTTCTCATCGGTGGTCAGATCCTGCACGAAGGGGGGCTGGAGGCGCTCATCGAACTCCATCAGCGGGTGCCGCAGGCGGGCAAGCTGTTACTCATGGCGTCTCCGCAGGATGAGCTGGTGACCCTGTCCGTGAGTCACGCAGGCGTCTGCCATTACGTGGTGCGACCGTTTGAAGAAGCCCAGCTTCACCTGTGCGTGGAGTCGATCCTGCGGGAACAGCGGCTCCAGCGGACCAGTGAAACGTTGCTGCATACGCTGCGCGAACAGCAGAAGCAGTTAGAAGCAGTGCAGCAGGACGTCGACGCGAGAGTTCGCGAACGAACGCGGGCGCTCGAAGAGGCGAACCGCCGTTTGACCCAGCTTGCGGCGACCGACGGACTCACTGGATTGCACAACCATCGCTACCTGCAAGAACACTTGGTGCTGGAAGTCGAGCGCTCCCTGCGAACCGGCATTCCGCTGGGAATGCTGATGGTCGATGTCGATCACTTTCGGCAGTACAACAATCGCTTCGGGCACCAGACCGGAGATGAGGTATTGCGACGGGTGGCGCGCCTCATTGCCGAACACCGTCGTGTCAATGACGTCGTCGCTCGCTACGGTGGCGAAGAGTTCGCGCTGCTGCTGATCAACGCGGATCACCGCGTGGCCTCGAATATTGGCGAGCGCTTGCGAGCACGGGTCGCCGCAGAACGTTTCCCACAGACCCACGAGCTGCCCGGCGGCATGCTGACCATATCGGTGGGTGTCGCAAGCTGTCCCACCGATGGAACCTCGGCAGCGAGTCTATTGCAAGCCGCTGATGCCGCGCTGTTTCGGGCCAAGCAGGGGGGTCGGAACCGTGTTTGCATTGCCGGGGAGCCACCGCTGTTCGGGGAGCCGAAAGCCGTTCGACTTCAGACCGCTCGAGTCAGCAAGAGCGGCTGAGCGGGGCCGAGGTTGGGACCGAGGCTTCCCATTTGCGACGACCCTTGCTAGGTTGCCGCCATGGTAGTTTCGACGGCCCGGGCGCTATACGCCGACACCGATCAAATGGGGATCGTAAACCACGCGGTGGCGCTGCGCTGGTTCGAGCAAGCGCGGGCCGAGTGGCTGCGGCGGCTTGGGTACTCGTATCACGAGATGGAAGCCGAGGGCATGCTGCTGCCCGTCTACGAACTGCAAGTGCGTTACCACAAGTCGGCACGCTACGATCAGGTTGTGCTGCTCGACGCGATGCTGCGTCAGCCGGGGCCGGTGCGGGTGATCTTCGACTACAAGATCCTCGACTCGGACAGCCGAGAGCTGCTGATCGCTGGCACCACCCATCACGCGGTCGTCGGTCGCAATGGTCGCCCGCGTCGGCTCTCGGAGTCGATGCAGACGTTGCTTTCTCGCGGCAAGCTAGCCGACAGTGAGCAGCCTTAACGCATCGAACCCGTTGGCGTCTTGGCTCCCTATTCTCGACAAGGAGAACGTACAGATGGATCGCAACTTAGCGTTAGAGATGGTTCGTGTCACCGAGGCGGCGGCGCTTTCGTCGGCGCGGATGATGGGACGAGGCGATCGCAAAGCAGCAGATCAAGCGGCCGTCGACGCGATGCGGCGCGCTTTCGACTCCGTCGAGATCAAAGGCACCGTCGTGATCGGCGAAGGCGAGCGCGATGAAGCGCCGATGCTGTACATCGGTGAGCGCGTCGGGAGCGGCTGGAATCATCCCGATCATCATGCTCCGCGAGTCGATATCGCTGTCGATCCGCTGGAGGGTACCAACTTGTGTGCGACTGGGCAGCCGGACTCGATCGCAGTCATTGCGGTGGCTGACGACGGTCAATTCTTGAACGCGCCCGATACCTACATGCACAAGATCGTCGTCGGACCGTGGGCTCGCGGGGCGATCGATATCGCGAAGTCACCGACCTGGAACCTATCTGCGGTCGCCGAGGCCAAACGCTGCGCGGTGTCCGACCTAACCGTCGTCATCTTAGAGCGAGATCGTCACATCGAGCTGATCGCTGAAGTGCGTAAGGCCGGAGCACGGATTCGTCTCATCAGCGATGGCGATGTGGCGCCCGCAGTGGCGGCGACCCAGCCCGATAGTGGCATCGACATTTTGCTCGGCACCGGCGGTGCTCCCGAAGGTGTGCTGGCCGCTGCGGCCGTGCGCTGCATGGGTGGGGATATGCAAGGTCAGTTGCGCTGGCGCAATAACGATGAAATCCGACGAGCCGAAAAGATGGGCATCAAGGATCCAAGCCGGATCTATCAGCTTGAAGACCTTGCGCAGGGTCAGGTGATGTTCGCGGCGACCGGCGTGACCGACGGTAGCTTGCTCCGAGGGGTGCGCTTCCTGGGCGGCGCGGCATCGACTCACTCGGTCGTCATGCGTAGCAAGAGCGGCACCATCCGCTTCATCGAAGCCCGCCACCACATTGGCACCAAGCCGGGCCTCGAGTTCCTCCGCGCCCGCACCTAACGATCCGAGCGGCTTCACACTTCTTTACGGTCTCCAAACGGACGCTTAACAGTGCCTAGCTACGGTTAGGGACAGATAAGCACTGAGCCACGAAACGCGGGTTGCGGGTCGGCGGCTCGGTCCAAAAAGGGAGAACGAGTATGTGTGGATTCATCCTGGGTTCGATCTGTCTGGTGGCGTTGGCTAAGGTTCTACGTGGCGGTTGCCGGGGTCGCTGGCGCGGTGGGTGTGGTGGTGGGGGATGTGGTGGCGGTGGATGTGGCGGCGGGTGGCATCGTCACGGACATGGGCACGGCAACAGCGCAGAAGGCGGAGAGGGCCAGGAATCGTTTGGTGGCTCGCGGATGGGCGACTTCTTACTGCGTCGTGTCTCATCCGAGCTGAATGCAACGCCTGCTCAAGAAAAAGCGCTGCGTGAGGTGTTGGGCAACCTCCGCGAAGTGATGAGCAAGAACCGTGACGTCCTGAGGGCTGCCCGTGGCGATGTCGCCCGCACCCTGCGCAGCGAGTCGTTCAGCGAGGAAGCCCTGGCCGAAGCTGTGACGAGACACGATGAGGCCCACGATGCGTTGCGCAAAGCCATGGTCGATGCCATCGCCAAGCTGCACACGACCTTCGACGCCGATCAGCGTGAGCGACTCGCCAACCTGATCGCCAACGGCCCCTTCTTTGGTCGCTGGTAGAAGCACCGACCTCGATGGCGAGGGGTGACTGTCGCAGGCGACGGCCCCTCGCCAATAGAACCGAAAACGACGTGACCGGAAGCCCCGGACAGAGTTTCGTCAGGAGAAAACGACCATGCGACGCAAAATTGTCATCGCCTTGCTAGGACTCGGTGTGATTGCAGGCTTCGGCGGTGAGATCGCCCGTATTCGCTACATGCATCGTGGCGGTGCGCCCTTGTCGCGCTTTTGTCATCGCGACCACTGCTGCAAAGGTGGCCATAGCGATGCTGCGCCAGCGACGAATCCGAGTGCCACTCCGCCTGCTGCGGAAGCCGCTCCACCCGCCAAGTAGACACCGCCCTTCGTCCGTGAAAGGCTCAGCCCCAAAGGAGCTTGTCGGTCATGGCCGAGATTCGCGCCCTGCTCATCGACGACGACGGCCGCATCGCCGAGTTACTCAAGACCTTTTTGGGCCAAAACGGCGTCGCTGTCGAACACCGCAGCGACGGACACAGCGGCCTGCGGCTTCTTGAAAACGCCAGCTTCGATGTGGTTCTCCTCGACGTGATGATGCCCGGCATCGACGGTCTTGAGGTCTGTCGCCGCATCCGCAGCAAAGGCGGCCGCGTCCCGATCATCATGCTCACCGCTCGTGGCGACGAAGCCGACCGCGTTGTCGGTCTCGAACTGGGGGCCGATGATTACCTCGCCAAGCCATTTAGTCCCCGTGAGCTACTTGCCCGCATTCGTGCCTTGCTCCGACGAGCGCAGCCCGGCCAAGATGGCGAGCGTCTCGTCGTAGCTGGTATCGCGTTCGATATCGCTTCCCGTCGGGTTCTCAGCGAAGGTCGAGAAGTCGACATCACCGGACTCGAATACGATCTACTGCTGGCCTTGGCCAAGCGCGCCGGACGGGTGGTTCCTCGCGATGCACTGCTATCGCTTGCTGGTCGAGACGATGTCATCGTTGGTGAACGCACGGTCGATGTCCACATCTCGCATCTTCGCGCCAAGCTCGGGGACGATCCCAAGTCACCGAAGCTCATCAAGACCGTTCGCGGTGTCGGCTACGTGCTCGCCAAGGAGCGCGAGTGAGAGACTTTCATCAAAGACCCTGCCAACCTGCGACCCGTCGAGATCGGATGCGGTATTACTTCCGAGCCCGGCTGCGCAGGCGGCTGTTTGTGTGGCTGACGCTGGCGATCATGACCACGCTAGTAGCGGTGGTGCTGGTGCTGCGAGCGACGGGCAGTGGCAATGACTGGCGCAGTCATCAGCAAGGGGTGGCTCGGTTTGTGTCGGGGCTGCTACTTCCGGTGTGGGATGATCCCCCGGCGCGGCTGCGGGTGCAGCAGAGCATGGGCCACGACCTCGGGGTAGCGACGCGAGTGGTGTTGCCTTCGGGGGAACTGCTCGATGGGCACGACTTCCCAGGGCGCTGCCGCTTTCCGTTTCGGGCACCCCTTTTGCGCGACGGAGTGCTGCTCGGACGGGCCGAGCTGTGCTTTGACTCGGGTATGGGGCGAGCACCGTGGCAGCGGACGCTCCTGGCGCTGCTGGCGGCGGTGGGTGTGCTGTGGGGACTGGCCGGTTGGGTGTCGCATCGAGTCGGGCAGCCGCTGAGCGAGCTGGCCGATGTCGCCCGTCAACTGGGTGAGGGCAAGCTCGACCGGCGAGCGCGGCTTCGGCATGGCGAGGTCGGCGAGGTCGGTGAGCTGTCGCTGGCCATCAACGAAATGGCGAGTCGGATCGAGCAGCAGTTGAAGGACCAGCGCGAGCTATTGGCGGCGGTGTCGCACGAGCTACGGACCCCGCTGACCCGGATTCGCTTGCTACTAGAAATGGCGCGGGATGGCAACCAACACCACCTCGATGAGATCGACCAAGAAGTCGTCGAAATGGATCAGCTCGTGGGCGAGCTGTTGGCGCAGGCCCGACTCGACTTTTCAGCGCTGTCGAGGCGCACGGTCAGTGCGCACGATCTGGCGGCACGGGCGTTGTCGCGGGCGGCCCTTCCCGAGAGTCTGCTTGTCGCTGAAAACGTGTCTCTGTCGGCGGATGCGACCTTGTTATCTCGGGCGCTGTCGGCGCTGCTCGACAATGCCAAAAAGCACGGAGCCCCACCGATCGTGCTGCGGGTCGAGCGTGTGGCCGAAGCCGTGCGTTTTTCCGTCGAAGATCATGGCGCAGGTTTTTCCGAAGGCGAAGAGAGCCGGGCCTTTGAAGCGTTTCGCCGAGGTTCCCGCGATGGGGGCGGTCTGGGCCTAGGGATGTCGCTGGTCCGGCGCATCGCCGAAGCCCACGGTGGTCGGGTGTTTGCGAAAAATGGTGAGTCAGGCGGGGCCATCGTTGGGTTTGAGCTACCGCTCGCCTAAACGCGATCTGTCCATTACTCCGAGCGCAATACCAGTGTCCGCACCGTAACCGAGTCGCTCCATCCTGCTGAATTCATACAGGGGCCAAGGATGGTGTTGCCGCCACGCGATTCTCGAGCCGGGGGCTTTCCGGTGTCTCCCCCAGAAGTAGAGGAACCGCTGGAACTGTCCTTGCCATCCTTCGTCGGTTCGGGATCGCCACGTCCTCCGCCATCGGAACAAGGAAGACGCAGGAGTTGCTTGAGCATGGGTGCAGTTGGGGTGGCACTCACGGCGAGTACAATGGGCAGTTCAGATTCCTTCACTCCCGGCGGCGCATTTCGCGGAACAGTGACGCGCAGTGACTGATTGGCTGGGAGTAGCGCGTTGCCCACGTTCGTGAGTGCTTGCGAGATCCCAGCAGCGGCGTACAGCACTGCGGTCACGTAGGACGGACGATCCACTCGAATGTCGAGCACAGCTTCCTGCCGGGCACCTAGCACATCTGTAGCCACAAGAGGACTTAGGCCGCCGCTCTTCGCATCCTTCCGAAACACATCAATCGTGACAGAAGGACTTCCACTTTTTTGTATTGGAGCAGCGCATCCGACGCCCAATACGACACACCACATCAACAAGGCCAAGCATCGAGACATCACGAACCTCGAACGACACACCCGCATCGGGTGATGGAGAGCGCTACTGAACTTCTCGGACACAACGGAAGCCGACGCCGGAGAGCAATCGATCTTCCGGAGCACGAAAGCGGGCAGCACCACGAGCAGACAGAAAGTCCTCATTCCAAGCGCCACCTCTCAAGACGCGGTAGCGCGGCTGATTGGGGCTCGGCGTTTGAGGCGCATCTTGGTGAGGAGAATGCAGAACCGTCGAGCTTTCGGGCAGCTTGATCACAAACCAGTCAGAGGTCCACTCCGATACACTGCCTCCCATGTCCAGGACGCCATCCAAGGTTCGATCGAGGGGCATCGAGCCCACATTGGGAAGCTTCGGACTTCCTATTTTGGGAGTGCAGGCACAGCGTTCGCCATCCGTTCCACAGCGCTCGAGGACCGAGTGGCCACAGCTTGGACGCTCGGCCCCCCATGGGAAGCGACGGTCGCCGCGTCGAGCCACGTATTCCCACTCTGCTTCTGTGGGGAGTCGTTTACCCTGCGCAGCACAGAAGTCGGTGGCCGCTTGCCACGAAACCATCACGACCGGGTGACGACGAAACTCCGGGCTGACAACAAAGCTTCGCTCCTCCGCTTTGTACGTCATTCCGCCGTAATGAGGATCATTGTACAGGTTCTTGTAGGGTGCGCCGTTGACCGTTCGATAGACGCAGGGGAAACCCTTCACTCCGATGTTCGGATGTTTTTCCCCTGGACACTCATCCTTGACAACGATGCGTCCGACTTGAAGTTCCTTCCGCAGGAACTGAGCAAACTCCTCGTTTGTCACCTCCTTGCGATCGATATCGAAAGCCGGTAGTTCCACAGTGCGAATGACCGACTCTCTATCCAGGTAATCTTGGACAAGATAGTTCTGAACGTAGAACTGTTTTTCCTTTGGAAGATCGCGGTCTAGTTCCACAGCCAGGTCGCGTGCAACCTGACGCTCCGCTACCGTCGAGCCCATGATGAAGTGCCCGCCGGGGATTCGAACCATCACCGATTCCGGGAAATACTCAGCCAATGGTCGGGGAAGCAGCCGTACGACCTGGTGCGGTGCCAGTAGAGCCAACAAGATGAAGAGAAGCAGAGGCATACTGATGACGTAGGCAAGGCGTATGCCAGTCCCTTGTGGTCGCAGGTGCCGCCAGAGCCAGCGCCGCTTCCATGATGCCCGCTCGGGCTCGATGAGCAGTGCTCTGGCTCGTCTTGCAACCTCGGTGGCGGAGGGACGCTCGGTGGGCTCACGTGCCAGCAACTCCAGCACAAATTCACTCACAGCACGGGGTAGCGTTGGGACGCGTTTGCGGGGAGGCTCGGGCCGCTGGAAGATGTGCTTCGACATCAAGTTGCCGCCGTCGGGTAGATAGGGCGGACGACCACACAAAAGCTCGTACAGCACACAGCCAAGCGAATAGATGTCGGCCTGCCCATCGACTCGCTGACCCGCGCAACTCTCTGGGGCCATGTAGAGCGGCGTGCCCGGCACGTTGGTCTGCGTGGTGGCGTTGTCCTCGAGCAGCTTGGCGATTCCCAAGTCGAGCAGCTTGGTGCGCATCCCGCTCCGAGAATGCTCATCAGGCACTAGCATGATGTTGTCGGGCTTCAAGTCGCGGTGGATCACTCCCTGGGCATGCAGCTTGGTCAAAGTTGTCGCGACTTGCGCCACGATCGAGAGCGCGAGGTCGAGCGGAAGCCGCGATGGAGAGGACTCCTTTAGACGCGCTCCGAGGTTTTGTCCCTCGACGTACTCCATCAGGATGTAGGGGGAGCCGTTGGGAAGTTCGCCGACGTTGTGAATGCTGACCAATCCCTCGGCATGGACTTTTCCGAGTGCCTTCGCTTCACGAATGAACCGGATTCGAGCCTTTTCGTCTTGGTTCGCGAGCGGTGAGATGGTCTTCACTGCCGCTAGGCTGCCAAGCTCCTCGTGTCGAGCCAGGTAGACCACCCCCATTCCACCTCTCCCAAGCTCACGCTCGATGCGGAATCGGTCGACGACTTGGCCGAGCAAGGGATCTCGCGAGTCGATCATTCGTCGTTGCGCTCTGGCTCAGAACTGGGAGGAGGCTTTTGGGCTGGCTTTGTACTGATTCCCCCGCGTGCAAAGGGCCGAAAAATGCCAAATTCATCCATCCGTCGCCGAACCTGTCGTGCCGATCGCCCGAGCAGCTTCGCCACCACCGAGATTTTGCCGTCATGTTCACTCAGTAGACGGACGAGTAACTCTTGGGTAATCGGCTGTTCCTCTCCATCCGGATCGGTGCTGTCATCCGTCGGCACTTCCGTTCGCGGCGAGGAGGGTGCCGATAGCTGCTCCAGCAAATCTTCCGGGAGATCCGTGAGATCAATCACAGCCGCCGAAGGAAGCAGCGAGCGTAGCCGTTTGCACAGGTTCTCTAGCTCGCGGACGTTGCCAGGCCACGGATATAGCAGCAGTAGCTCGCCCAAGCGTGCGCTCAGCCGGTGCGGTCGGTCCGCCGGGTTCGCCAGGTTTAGGTAGTGCTGCACCAGCGGCAAGATGTCCTCCCGGCGCGTGGAGAGGGCAGGGAACCGCACTGGTAGCACGGACAGTCGCTGGAGCAGGTCTTCTCGGAACTTCCCTTCGCTGACAGCTCGGCGCAGATCATGAGTCGCCGCGATGATGCGTACGTCAACCTGAAACTCGCTCTGACCACCGTAGCTCTGCACTCGCAACAGGTTGCGATTTGGTGGCATGGCAGGCCCACTGTGTGCGGGCTGGAGCGTGCGCAGTAGCTTGGCCTGGATCTCCAACGGCAGCTCGCCCACTTCATCCAGTAGCAGCGTTGCGCCGTCGGCCTGTTTGAAGTAGCCGTCGTGATCGCGCTCCGCTCCGGTAAATGCGCCGCGCCGATGACCAAAGAGCGCACTTTCCGCCGCGCCGTGAGGAATCGCCGCACAGTTGACCGCCACCAGGGGCCGACTGCTTCGCGAGGACAGAGCATGGATGGCCGCTGCCCCCAACTCCTTGCCGGTTCCCGTCGGACCAGTCAATAAAACAGGCTCCCCCGAGCGCGCTGCTACGCTCAACGAGTGACGCAGCGAGCGAACCTCCTGCGACCGACCGAGGAGTCGCTCGTGGAGTGGCTTGTCCGTTCGTGGTGCATCGACAACGCTTGGCCGCTCCCAGCGCAGCACAAACAGTGAGTTGCCAACCCGCACCACCGACCCATCACGCAGCAATTCCTTTGAGACCTGCTGGCCGTTTACATACGTGTGGTTTTTGCTGCCCAAATCGACCAGTTCGAGTGCGCCTGCGGACGGGCGGAGTCGTGCATGTTGCTTCGACGCTTTGGCATCGTCTGCCAGTCGAATGCCCGCATTGGCATCTGCCTCGCGGCCAATCAGAACCTCGTGATCAACGACCCATGCCGATAGAGTCGACCCACTGAGCAGCGAAAATCCCTCAGGCAGCGGCAACACCTGCTTCAGTACGGGCACCGGCACCGTGGCCGATGGGATCTGGAGATCGGTTTCAGTCGGTCGAGAGGTCATTTCCTCCTCTCATGTCTACCGCGAGGGCGAGTCCGACTCAATCGAAATTCGCCGACGACAACCACCCGATCGTACTGGCTAGGCGGGCCGATAGGCGGGCCGATAGGCGGGCCCAGGGCGGGCCTATCAACAGCAATGGGTCCGCGAGTTTCTGTCGACACCTGCGCAATCGGCAGCCAAGGCGCAACACTTGCTTGGTGGATTGGCATCTGCGGGTCGACTTCCACTAAGGTGAGCCCATGAAACATCGATTGCCAATCATGCTCTGGCTGATGACCTGTCTATTAGGGCTCATCACGTGCGTTGCATTCGCTGAGACGGCGCAAAGCCCGAAGCAGATGTTGTCGCCAAGTTCTCAGATGTGTCTCAAGCTGACCGAGGCCGGTACATTCCAAGAAGCGCTAGCAGCTTGTCAGGATGCGCTTCGAGAGGCCCAGTTACGGCATGGAATACAACATCCGAGAACCTGTGAACCACTGGCGAACCTAGCTCGTTTGCAATTTCAGCGGGGCGAGTATCAGCTAGCCGAGAAACTGTATCGAGAGGCTATCGAGAGCCTTATCACAGTAGCGGCGAAATATCAATTCAAAATGGTCATGCTCAAAACTTCACTTGCCGCAACACTAGATATTCAAGGTAAATATCAGCAAGTCGAAGAGGCCTATCAGCAAGCCATTGGTATTCTAGCCAAGGATGACTCTTCTCAAGCGTCGGTACGCGCATCAGTGCTCAACAATCTGGCGGAATTCTATCGCTCGCAAGCCAAATACGATCGAGCTGAGGCGACTCTGCAAGAAGCACTGGCGGTGCTCAAAAAGGCTGGCCTCACCGAGGACCGGTGGTACGCTCATGTATTGAATAGCCTTGGCGAACTTCATCGCGAGCTGGGACGATTTGCCTACGCTGAAGAATTCTTGCGAACCTCGCTGGAGCTTCGAACGAAAATCCTACGTGCACAAGATCCAGATATTGCCACCACTCTCAATAATTATGCCGAATTGCAGCGAGAGCGTGGTCGATATGCTGAAGCCTTGCCGATGTATGAAAGAGCCATTTCGATCCGTCGACAAAGCCTAGGTGATCGACATCCGCATTATGCTTCGACGATAGAAAATATAGGCAAACTATATCTAGATAGTGGAAATGCAGAACGGGCTGAATTGTTTCTTAAGGAGGCGCTGAATCTTAGAGAAAAGTCGGTTGGCACACAGAATTATCTATATGCAAAGACGCTATATAGCATGGCACAATTCCATAGAATCCAAAGGCACTGGAGTGTCGCACGTGAAATGCTGCTTCAAGCCCTCGCGGTTCGCGTCAAGATTTTTGGTGAAAATCATATATTGGTTGGACAAGTTGAGCATGAATTGGCTCTGGTTGCGTTTGGCCAAGGCGATGAGCGAACGGCCCTTGTACACTTACAACGAGCACTTGAGATCGAAGAAGGAATCCTTGAGCTTGCTGATGGAGAGACTCGATTACTTGCTCTTATGGATAAATATCAGGCACTAGCCATGCATGTATACAGTCTGCTCTTTTCAAAAGCACCGACGGCGCGTCAACTCGCCATCAGGCTGCTTCTATTACGTAAAGGACGATGGTTGGAGGCTGGACTCCGCGCAAATTCGACAACGCAAACTAACAACACTGTAGCCAACACCAATGAGGTAATGGAGAGGCTTCACTCACTTCGTGGTCAGCTCGTGTTGCGGTTATTGGGAAAGCATACCAATACAGGTAATCGTGATGACAATTCCATCATTTCATCTATGCAAACTGAAATTGATGAATTAGAGCGGAAACTGGTAGCTGCGAGTGGCCAGAGTCGCCGTCCACTTGTTCAATCACTAAACACCATTTTGGATCAAGTAACTTCTCGACTCAGTTCTGGCGAAGCGCTCATCGAGTTCGTGAGATTGTCTCCGTATCGCTTTATGGCACCAGGCATGGCTGAGTCACTGCGTTGGTCACCTCCTCGATATGTTGCTATTGTGATTTCACCTAACAATGCTCCGCTGGTCTATGACTTAGGTGTTGCCGGTAAGATCGAAGACGCTGTTTCTGTATTCATGTCAGCAATTTATAATAGGCGTAGTTCTCCAATGGCTTTAGCAAATGGTGTTTATGAAATGATAATATCAAAGATGAAGAAATATTTCATGAAATTCAAAAAGATTTACATTTCTACGGATGGGGTTCTGAATACATTGCCATTCTATGCTCTCCATGATGGACAGAGCTATTTGATCGATAAATTTGAATTTGTCTACTTGACCTCTGGACGCGATCTTGCTCGTGGATTTGATACAATATCAAAAAGTCGATTAGGCACTGCATTGCTATTCGCAGATCCTGCTTATGGTGATATAAGTGTAAGTCAGTCTGTTGCTACTACTGAAGGATCTTCAATGGCACCGCTGGCCTATCGTTCCAAAGACCTTCTGGGAATGGCTCAATCGTTAGTTGCATTACCCGGTTCGCGTGCCGAGGTGGATTCCATTGCCAAGTATCTGCCATCCTCACGAGTGCTCACCGGAACCGATGCATCAGAGAGCAACTTGCGACGAGCGGAGTCTCCTTGGCTGCTACACTTGGCGCTCCATGCCGGTGCCGGTCATCCGTCATCACGGGAAGCGTCTCGATTGGCGCAACCGGCTGCTACCTCACCGACAGATCCAATGGACCCCAAAGAGGCGGCCCAGACATCACGTGGACTCGCCCAGGCCATTGGGCCCGTTCGAAGAGAAACTCCGTCCATGGAACAGACCATGGTTGAGTCGCCTCAGCAACTTATGACGCGCTCGGCCCTGTTTCTGAGCGGCGCAGCTTCTGCTGGTTCGATATCAGATGCCGGCTCTGACGGAATCCTAACCGCCGAGGAAGCCCGCAACCTTCATCTGCATGGCACTGCGCTGGTGGTTTTGTCTGCTTGTGAGAGTGGTCTTGGGGTGTTACATGCAAGCCATGGCGTTTTTGGGCTTCGGCGCGCTTTTCTTGTCGCTGGCGCGGAATCGCTAGTGACCAGTCTGTGGCGAATCGATGATAACGCTACGGTTGGGTTAATGAAAGAATTCTACCGACAGCTTTTGACGGTGAAGCGAGAGAGGTCTTCGTCGCTACGAATGGCGATGCAAGCCCAGCGGGCGAAGTATCCGCATCCATATTACTGGGCACCATTCATCCTCATCGGACGCAGTGACGCGCTTCGTTTCGATCCGTGAGCGGGTATTCTCGGCTGATCGATGGCGAATTTCTATCAACCGCTACGGCTGTTCATGTCGATACATGATCACTTCTACGGTGTTTGTGACGCTGCAGCGAATGACAACCCGGCAGCAGGGCTGCCCAGGATATAGTGGTACCCATGGATTGGCGATGTGTACCGTAACGTGATGTGCGTCATCAATGCAACCACTCTGAATCAGATATTCTTTTGGTGCGTGAAGGAACACTTCGGCATCACCGGGACTCAATTCCGACCAGTACATATGCCAAGGTTCACCTGACAGCTCGGGTACTTGCGAAGATACATCCACAATTGTTTGAGAGATCGGCGGGAGCGGTTCCGTTTCAGTATCCTGGTTGGACGTTGACTGGGTTTGTCTATGCTGGAATCTCTGCGGGTCTTTGGGGTGTCTAAACAGGATCAAGTTTGAAAATAATGTCGTTTGGCTGCATAGCATCACCAGTCCTGTGGTATGGCTGCTTGCGCTCTTTGGAACATAAGCGTTGGCAATCCGGAGCGATAGTCGACCCACTCGCTTGGCCAGCTTGCTAGCGACCAGAATGGGCCCCGGATCGCGAAGGAATTCATCTTCATCCATGTCGAGTTGAAACCAATACAGTCGCCATGGCTCATCGCGGATCTCGGGAACTCGCTCTGTGACATCAATGAACTCGATCAATTTGTCTTGCATCGCTTCCTCCTGGGTTCGTTGCCCGTTGCTATCACTACTTTTACACAATCTACTTTTTCGGCTGTCCCTGTTAACGTGAAATCTCAATCCACGCGTCGGTGGTTCCCCACACTTGAGAGGATGGGTTGCTGGTTGCACCACGCTCGCCATTCATCAGGTCGAGCAATAGCCGTGCCAGCGGCGATGTGCGATCACCCGATCGATCCGTACCTCGCTGGATCGAGCCTTGGATGGCTCCGCTCAAATCGATCGGATCTCGTGTCGCGATGAGCTTCAGAAGAGAGCGCTGACCGACTGGTCCCTTGATTATATACACATATGGACGATAGTCTAGTATATGAGGCTTCCCATCTGCTGCAATTAGGTTGTCAGTTGAATTTCTGTTTGTCGGAAATAGGACATCAACGCTACCAACGCTACCATCGCTGCCGAGTTCTAGTATTGTTACATATAGTGGATTTTTGGATGTGTTGGTAAGTTCAATCATGAAATAACTGTTCGATGGTTCAGTTAAGTGCTGGGTGGGGGGGCGATTGGGGTATGGGCTTGGCCTTTCGATCGGAAATCCATTTTTGTCTAGCGTTACGATAACCGGAAACGTCTTTAGTTGTACGTTTGCGGATGGATTGTCTTGTTGTAATCTGTATAAATGTTTCCAGCGCCAAAATTCCTTGAGTGTTCGCTGGAGCGATTCGGAGGGTTTCTGATCGAGCGGTAAGCCAATCATTGGTGTGCTTGAGCTGGCTCGTCGGACTTCGATTTTATTTGTTCGCTCATTGCACAGTACAGACACATCGTGTTGCTTGGAGTTGGCCTCAGACGTTGTGACTACATGCTGTGTGGTGATTGCTTTATACAATTCTGAGCAACGAACTTGTGCTTTGATGTTGTTGGGCTTGTTGATCCAATACAGTCGCAAGGGATCGTTGGTGTATGAGTGTAATTTCTCAATTCCAATGATGCCTTGGTTGGTGATACGATTGCTTGGTAATGATAGACCATTTATCAAAGTGAGAGTTGCTTGCATTGGGTCAACTTGTTGTACTTCGGCCTCCCCCAGTGAGGATGCTTGATCGTAATTTGTGCTTTCAGTTAGATACAGCGAAAACACCGACTGGGTTGTAATGCCATGGATCGAACCTGCTTGAAGCCGTAACCGCCCTTCTTTGTCGTACAGGACACGATGGCCAGCAGATGCTAGAGCGTTCGATTTCATTTTTCCAGAGAATAGGAGCGAGTCGGGATTGCCTTCCAACTGAGGGCTTTGCTCTGGAACGACGCTAGAGACTTCCACGGAGATTTTGTCTATCAATGTGCGATAGGTGGTTGTGTTATCTGCCGGAGACGTCGCGAGGGCATGGATAAGTGCGCGGGAATACACGCCCATTCCATTTTCTTCATGGGCCGTTTGGTCACTGCGAGAAGCCGATAACAAGACATAGTTACCATGAGCAGCCTCTCCTGTGGAGAACAGGCCAGTCGGGCCATCCATTTGACCACGCGGAAACGGTCGCGGCTTGGGCCCATCCAATGAGACGTTCCAAGGTCCGCCTCTCTCAATCAGAATACCGCGAGTAGCCGTGCCAGAGAAGCAGCTATC
>ERZ724524.175-NODE-175-length-39825-cov-7.751748_pt1 | contig 39825 bp, 39 predicted proteins | sample MGYA00376057_ERZ724524 | MGnify/ENA primary metagenome ERZ724524 (study PRJEB28724, sample SAMN07190888) | wastewater metagenome | isolation source: influent of sewage treatment plant in Hong Hong | place: USA: Christiansburg, Virginia | collected 2016-03-01 ...
GTCGCAGCGGCGGCCGCCCCTTCTGGGGCGGTCGCCGCTGCGCGTTCTGTTCCGGGTGGCGCAGGTGTCACTCCTGTTGTGGGCCGTGGTCGTGCTGGCGGAGCGCTACGACGAAACGACCTTGAGGCCCCCCGACGCCGCTACCCAGGCACCCGACCTGGTGCTCGGCCAGCAGGTCGTCGCAGATGACTTTGATGGTGCCGACGGGCCGTTGTCGGATTCGGCCGACTGGGAGGTTGTGGCGGGCGATTGGGTCACGGCCGACGGCGAGGCGAAGTTGATCGCCGACCCCGAGCTTGCGACCCCCTCGTTGGCGCTGACCAAGCTGCCACAAGCAGATCGGCTGGTCGTTCAGGCCCGCGTCTCAGGCGGCGCAGACGGTGTCGGCCTGGTCTATGGGTACCGCTCACCGCAGGACTTCACGCGGGTCAGCTTCAACCCGTCGTTCGCCGCAGCCGGTGTCGAGCGGATCGATGGAGCCGGCGCCGTTGCTTTGAATACGTTCGGCCCGGTCGACCTGGCCGGGTCGTTTGACATCACCTTGGAGTTCGGCCGGGACGAGGTCCAAGTGTGGGTGGGCAACCTGACGCTCGGCCAGGTTGCTCTGGAGGAGATGCCAACCAACGTGGGGCTGTCGTCCGCCGGCGGTGCCGCCGTGTCGTTCGACAGCGTGAAGGTTTACCGCGATGGAGGATGAGTCGGCGCTCGCACCCAAGCGGGTTGCGGTACCCGGCCGCGTCTTGTGGGTCGTGCTCGCCATTTGGATGGTGGCCTTGGGGTTTCGGGTCGCCTACATCACCCAGATCAACCCCGATCAGCCACTGACCGGAGACGGCGGCTATTACCACGCTCTTGGCAATTCGCTGCCGAAGGAGGGCTTTCGGCGAGCGTTCGAATTCTCCATGGTCACCGAGGAAACGGCGGCCCATCCTCCCGGTTACCCGGTGCTCTTGAGCCTGGGCAGCCGAATTGGGCTGACCACGCCGGACGATCATCGAATGCTCACGGCTCTGGTTGGGTCACTTGCCGTGCCGTTGCTTGCGCTCTCCGCTGCCCGACTGGCGGGCCGCCGTCGTCGCGGCCCTCCGCCCAGCGCACGCATGGTGGGCTGGGCCGCGATCGGGGCGGCGGTGATTGCCACAGTGAACGTGAACATGTGGAGCTGGGATGCGCTGATCCTGGCTGAGCCACTGGTGATGACGGCAACTTCGCTTTGGCTGTACGCGCTGCTGGTCTACGACGACCGGCCAGGACCTGGCGCAGTGCTGACCGCAGGCCTGGCGCTTGGGGTCGCGGCCGCCACGCGATCGGAACTGATCCTGGCGGGCGTCGTGATCTTGGTGCTGCTGTGGCGTCACCGGTCGCTGCCGTGGCAGCGCCTGGCGTTGCACAGCGCAGCGTTTGGTGCAGGTGCCCTGATGGTGTTGGGCCCGTGGCTCTGGTCCAACATGCACCGCTTCGAGGAGCCGGTCTTGATGACCACCGGCGTCGGCACCACGATGCTGCAGGGCAACTGCGATTCCGCGTTCTACGGGCCGTTGACCGGCTACTCGGACTATTCGTGTTTCGACCGAAGCCGAAGCCTGATGAACCTGGACATGGACGCCAGCGAGCGGGATCTGGTCGCTCGGAACATCGCCGGTGACTACATCCAGACTCACCGGGCGAGGCTCCCGGTGGTCGCCGCGGCACGAATCGCCCGCACGTTCGGCTTTTTTCGGCCGGTACAGCAGAGCTTCTTCATCGAGGTCCTGGAGCTGCGAGGCCCGCATTGGGTGGTGTGGGGTGGACTCATCTCGTGGCAGTTGCTGTTGCCACTTGGTATCGCAGGCGTGGTGCTGGCCCGCCGGGAAGGTCAATTGATTGCCCCCGTGATCCTGGTGGCGGGCTCCGTCGTGGCCGCCGTGAGCCTCACCCAGGGGGCGGATCGCTACCGGATGGCGCTCGAACCGCTGATGATCGCGTATGCAGGCTTGGCTGCCGCCCGCTGCCTGGCAGTGGTCGGCCGATCCACTCCCGCAATGGCCGACACCGGCCTCGGTCGCTGGTTGCGGAAGTGGTCGCCGACCCCGGAGCCGCCCGTCGTGGAGCCCCTTGACTCGGAGCCCCTTGACTCGGAGGTGCCGTTGGACGCAACGCCAACGTCGGAGATGGTGGGTACAGCGTGACCAACCTGGCGGTTCGGGTCATCGGTGCGGACCGGCCGGGTATCACCGCCGATCTCATGTCCACGCTGGCAGCGCTGGAGGCCGACCTTGAGGACCTTGAACAGGTGCTGGTTCGTCAGCGGCTTATTCTGGCGGCGGTGGTGGCCACGGATCGGCCCGACTCGGTTCGTCGGGAGCTGGCGGCATTCGGCGCGCGTCACGGCTTGTCAGTTCAACTGGATGAGGTGGCCGACGCCGGTACCCAACCTGCGGAGACCCAGATCGTCACCGTGCTGGCGCCCACGATCACCGCGGCGGCGTTGGAGATCATCACCGACACGCTGGGGTCGCTCGGAGCCAATATCGATCGCATCGTTCGGCTGGCCCGATATCCGGTCTACTGCTACGAGCTTCGGGTGTCCGGCGCCGATGCCGAGGGCATTCGCTCGGCGGTGACCGCGGCAGGGGCCGCCGCCCGCGTGGACGTCGCCGTACAGCGGGAGACCCTCGGGCGTCGAGCGATGCGCCTCGTGGCCTTTGACGTTGACTCCACCCTGATCCAGGGTGAGCTGATCGACGAGGTGGCCAAGGAGGCCGGCTGCGGGGCTGAGGTCGGGGCGCTCACCGTGGCTGCAATGGCCGGTGAGTTGGACTTCGAGTCTGCGCTTCGGGCTCGTGTGGCGTTGCTGAAGGGGCTCGACGTGAACGTGCTGATGCGGATCGCCGCCGAGGTGCCGTTCACACCGGGTGCCCGCACGCTGGTTGCGACGCTGAAGCGGCTTGGTTTCGATGTGGTGGCCTTTTCTGGTGGGTTCTCGATGATGACCAACATCGTGGGGGAGCGGCTTGGCCTTGATGCCACGCACGCCAACGATCTGGAGGTCATCGATGGTCGGCTCACCGGTCGCCTTGAGGGCCGGGTGGTCGACCGGGCCCGAAAGGGCGAACTGCTGGCCGAGTTGGCCGGCCGGGCCGGCATACCGTTGGCTCAGACGGTGGCGGTGGGCGACGGCGCCAACGACCTGGACATGCTGGGCCGGGCGGGGCTGGGAATCGCGTTCAATGCCAAAAAGGTACTGCGAGATGTGGCCGATGCAACCATCTCGGTGCCCTATCTCGACGTGGTGCTGTTCCTGCTGGGGGTGGGCCGCAGCGATGTGGAACGCGAACAGCTCACCCGTGCCGACCCCCCGAAGGCCGTCGAATGAGCCGATGACCGGATCGGCGCCTGTACGCTGCTCCTCGACCGGGAGGGCAATTGAGTTTCGTTGACACCTATCTGAATGAAACACGGACGATCGTCGAGCGACTCGACGGGTCTGCCATCGAGGCGGTTGCAACCACCTTGGCAGCTGTTCGCGACGGCGGGGGCCGCCTGTTCATCCTTGGGGTCGGCGGCTCGGCAGGGCACGCGTCGCATGCGGTCAACGACTTCCGCAAGTTGTGCGGGTTCGAGGCCTATGCGCCAACCGACAACGTGTCCGAGCTGACCGCCCGCATCAACGACGATGGCTGGGCCGGTGTGTTTGCCGGATGGTTGGCTGGGTCCCGCCTGGGCCCGGCCGATGGATTGTTGATCTTCAGCGTGGGGGGTGGTGACCGGGAGCGGGGCGTCTCGGCCAACCTGGTCGAGGCGATCGATGCGGCGGTCGCCGTCGGCGCTTCGGTAAGCGGCATCGTCGGTCGCGACGGTGGAGAGACCGCCAGGCGAGCGGATGCCTGCGTGATCATTCCTACCGTCGAGGACGCACGCGTGACTCCACATACCGAGGGGATGGCGGCGGTGGTGTGGCACCTCCTGGTGAGTCATCCCAAACTGCAGACTCGGGCCACCAAATGGGAGTCGCTCCGTGGAAGCTGAAGGCAGCGAGGTCGGCGGCTCCTGGTGCGTGGTTGGCGGGGCCGGATTTATCGGATCCCACCTGGTGGAGCGCCTTTTGGGCGAGGGGAGGGCCCAGCGCGTCGTGGTGCTCGACAACCTCTCTTCGGGCAGCCGCGAGCAGCTCGGGGCTTCGCTCCACGACGAGCGGGTGAGCCTGGTCGTCGGCGATTGTGGCGACCCCTCGGTGACGGTCCCGGCACTCGCGGGCATCGACGTCGTCGTGCATCTGGCATCCAACCCCGACATTGCCCGGGCGGTCACCGAGCCCGAAATCGACTTCGATTCGGGTACCAGGCTGTCCAACACCGTGGTCGAGGCCTCACGTCGAAATGGAGTTGGCACGGTGGTCTACGCGTCGGGCAGCGGTGTGTACGGCGACCTGGGTGACTTCGAGATTCCGGAAGACCACGGTCCGCTCAGGCCGGTGTCCACCTATGGGGCATCCAAGCTCGCCGGTGAGGCCCTGGTGTGCTCCTATGCCCACATGTTCGGACTCCGTGGCCGGGCGTTTCGGTTTGCCAACGTGGTCGGCCCCCGCCAGACCCATGGTGTGGGCTACGACTTCCTGGCGAAGCTCGGCCGATCGCCGGGGCTGTTGGAGATCTTGGGCGATGGTCGGCAATCCAAGTGCTACATCGCAGTCGAGGACGTTCTGGATGCCATTCTGGGAGTTTTGGACGCCAACGACCACCGTCCCTACGAGGTCTACAACGTGTCGACGGATGACGCCTTAAGCGTGGACGACATCGGGCGCGCAGCGTGCCGAGCTTTGGGATTGGACCCGGCAGCGGTCACCTTTGCGCACACCGGCGGTCGAGTCGGCTGGCGGGGTGATGTGCCGGTGGTCCGCCTCGACACCTCAAGAATCCGGGGGACGGGTTGGCAACCGAAGCGGACGTCGGCCCAGGCCATGGACTGGGCCTTGGCATCGATGGGCGGCGCTCAAACGGGCTAGCGGCCGGGTCGAAGGGCAAAGCAGACGCTTGGCCAAGAACCGCACAGGGTCACGACGCCTCGTTCACCCAGTAGGTCAAAATCTCAACCCCATCGACGTTGTAGGAGTCGACGCGTGACCAGAGATCCTTCTCGCGCGCCGGGATGAGCCTTCGTCCCAGCTGACGGTCTGAGATGGTCTCGACGTACACCCGATCCTGACCTGGCTCGGTCTCAGGACAGCTGAGCTCGTCCCCCCAAAAGCTTGGTTGACATTGGACGTAGCGCGAGCTGTCGCCCTCGTAGCGCTTATCCAACCACTCCTTCGCTTCGAACGGCTCTCCGCTCCAGGTCACCAGCACCTGACCCTCGGCCTCGCTGAGTCCACCGAGCGCCTCGTTGTAGTAGATGGAGGCACGCTGCCCGCTTTGGATCGTGTGGTACACGAGCCCCGTCCCGAGCACCAGGGCGAGCGGAACGATCCAAACGATCGATGTCCGTCTGAATTTTGACCGCGCCCAGTACCCGAAGACGAGGTCGAAGGACACCCCGATGAGGAAGGCTATTCCGACGAGGAGGACGGCCGAGTAGCGATCGATCTTCTTCGCCGAGAGGCCGAGTAACAGCGACTGAGAGGCAATGAATGTGGCGATGAGCAACCACCGCCTGTCCACCCTGCGGAGAAGGAGGGGGAGTGGGATGAGGCACAAACCAAGGAACGACCAAGGCGTCATCCTGAAGCCGAGCACGTAAAACGAGAAGTACCAGGGGGGATCGGAGCTGTAGCGGCCTCGGAAGAACTGTCCGTGTCCCAACTCGGCCAGCTTGGCCGATGAGCGCAGCGCGCCAACCTGTCGGGCCGGATCCGCCACCATGCCCGGCCAAAGTGCGAAAAACGTGACCATGGCGACAGCAACGCCGATGAAAACCCGACGTGCCGTCGGCCCGCGGAGCAGGGCCACAAACCGCTTCACGAGTCTTTTTGGTGCGGTTGGGTTGCCCCACTCTTTGAACAACGCCCAGCCCACACAGACCGCAGCCGCCGGAACCAGGCCCACTGCCGTCAGTTTCGTCAGGATCGCCAGCCCGAACGCAACACCCGCCAGCCCGGCAAAACGGGAGGGCTCCTCTTCCTTGCCGAACAGGGAGAGCGACCGGCACAGGGCCACATAGGCGATCATCGACAGGTAGGCGATGAATGCGTCCGTGTGGAACATTCCGTTGAGTGCTGCAAGGAACGGCTCGCCGGCGATGAGAACAGCACCGATGCCCGCAGCCATTTCGCCAAACGGCTTCCTGCAGAGTTGCCAGAGACCGAGGAGCAGCAGGGCGTTGAGCAGTGCCATCACGATGTGGACACTTCGGCGGTCTGGGCGTTCGAGGTCCTTGACGCAGGCCTGCAACGCGTCCGGTGCAGGGTCACGAACGACACACTCGTAGAGCAGCACACCCGTGCCAACCCACATGGTCGTCACCCCCGGCATGGTGATTGATTTCCCGGTGTCGGCGTCGTTGACGGGAAACGCGGTCATCAGCCGTGGTTGGCCGGTGACCAGCCCGGTGGCGAACTGTCGAGACCGGCCCGCCCAGAGCGTCTCGTCGATCTGAGTCGACCTTGCGGCCGTCTGGAGCGACCCCAACAACGACAGGAGCACCAAAACGGCGCCACCAAAACCGACCCGCCAGCGGCGATTTCTGCAGATCTTGACAAACCGGTTTGACCGGTGCACCTGGGGGTGGTCGGTGGTCGTCGACTCAGGGGGGGCGATGCTTGCCTCGCTTGCTGGACAGGGGTGGCTCAGGGCGTCAGCTTATCGCCCCACTTCTGGTTCACAGCCTTGGGAACCGGTGGTGGCTGCCGATACGGTCTGCACCATGGCCAACGCTCTCAACCGCTTGGACGGTACCGCCCATCTGGATGCACCAGAGGTCTTTGCAGACGGTGCCGACCTTCCCACACTGATTCAGCTGGCCGGTGAACCGCGCGTCAGTGGGTTCACCACCAATCCAACCCTCCTGCGAAAGGCGGGGGTGACCGACTATGAGAGCTTTGCACGAAGCGCTCTCGAAGTGGTGGGCGGGCGACCGATCTCCTTCGAGGTGCTCGCCGACGATCTTGACGAGATAGGGCGCCAAGCTCGATTGTTGGCCGGCTGGGGTGACTCGGTCTTCGTCAAAATCCCCGTGATGACGACCGATGGCACTTCCACACACCAGGTGGTGGCCGACCTCGCGGCTGACGGTGTGCAATTGAACGTCACGGCGCTGATGACCGTCCGGCAGGTTGCTGTGGTGTCGGCGGCGCTGGCCGGTGGACCTCCCAGCTACATTTCCGTCTTCGCCGGTCGTGTGGCCGACGCGGGACGCGACCCCATGCCGATCATGTCTGCGGCAGTTGCGATGCTCGACCCGGAACCCTCCCAGCGACTGATCTGGGCGAGCCCGCGAGAGGTGTTCAACTACGTGCAGGCCGCGCAGGTTGGATGCCACGTGATCACGATGACGTCGGATCTCATCGAGAAGCTCGCGACGATTGGGAAGGATCTCGATCAGTTCTCTCTGGACACGGTGACCATGTTTCGCAACGATGCCGTGGCGTCGGGGTTCATCCTGTAACCAGGTCGGGTTCAGGTCAACTACTGTTTCGCCGGCACTCGGTTGAAGGACGGCGATGGATACACCAGAGCGAACAATGGAATCAGAAGCGAACGAGCCCAGGCCGGTCGATCCGCCGCCAGAGGGTGCCAACCAGGACGAGGCGTTGACGTCCAGCGAGAAGCGGTTGCTCCTCGGGCTCGCGGTTGCGGGTGCGGTCATTCTGCTCGTAGTCGTCCTGGTGAACTTCGTGGGCGGTGGCTCGTCCGACGATTCCAGCCCGTCCGCCGATTCCGCGCCTTCAGGCCAGCCCGACCCCAAGGCGTTCACCGGCGACGGCGCCATAGCTGCCACCCCGTCACAACTTGCACCGGCCGCAACTCCCGTGGTGGACGACCTGGATCGCGACACGCTCAAGGGCGGGCCGCTGTCCTGGTCGGTGGTGGGCGAGGGCGATTGGCAACCGGACAACGGAGAACTGGTGACCGACACCGAACCGGTGGGTGCGAGCCCGATGGCCGTCGTCGAGATGCCGGCCAAATTCGGTGAGGACTGGCGATTCTCGATCGTGGTGGAAAAGCCATCCGACAATGCCGGATTGGTTTTCGGGGTGGAGGACGCCGAAAATTACTGGGAACTGACGTTCAACTCCACCTACGCCGCAGCAGCGGTGAATCACGTGAGGGATGGTGAGAGCAAAGGGGTTCAGGTGATCGGCCCGACGGAATTTGGCCGAGGTGTCTCCTGGCAGGTCCAACACGAAGGCGACACCGTCACGCTGGCCTCCGAGGGTGAGCCGTTCTTTGCGGTGTCCGATCCGTCGCTGGAGGAATCGAGAAAGGTCGGGGTCATTGCCACCTCCGGCGCCCCGGCAACGTTCTCCTCACCTCAGATTGCTGCTCTCGAAGGCTCGTGATGAGCCCAGGAGTGGCGCACGATCACCCGGGTGGTGGCCGCGGGCTTGCCGGGCCCAAGGAGGCGGGCATTCGCTTGGCGAAGGGCTCGGTGCTCTGGTTGCGCGATCGTCGCCGGCTCGAGCGGCTCCTGGCCAAGGTGGTGGTCGATGGGTCCAGGTCCCGCTACTCCCACCGTCTGCTGGCTCCAACCGCCACGCTGTCACCGTGGTATGACGACGAGGCATTCCTCGCCGTGTACGAGGCGGTGACCGATCACACCCTCGTTGACATCTACCGGTGCTGGGATCTGTGGAGCGGCCTTGCCCAGGTGGCCGATCTCCCAGGTGATGTTCTGGAGGTGGGTGTCTGGCGCGGGGGCACCGGGGTCCTGCTGGCGGAACGCAGCCGCCAACTCGGCCTGGACGCAACCGTGATTCTGGCCGACACCTTTGAGGGAGTGGTCGGCGCCGGGGACCAGGACCCGTGGTACGAGGGGGGCGAGCACGCCGACACGTCCGTCGAGGTGGTCGAGTCGTTGAAAGCTCGGTTCCCAGGGGTCAGCGCCAGCCTGGCGGTGGGCCGGTTTCCCGATGACACCGGTGCGGCGTGGGCCGGGAGTTCCCTGCGGTTGGTTCACATCGACGTCGATGTCTACTCGTCGGCCCTGTCCACGCTGAAGTGGGCCTGGCCCCGTTTGGGCGTCGGTGGGCTGGTCATCTTTGATGATTTCGGTTCGTACGAATGCGAAGGCATCGCAACGCTTGGTATGCAGCTCATGTCGGCTGCCGGCAGCGTGTTGCGTGGAGTCACGAACCTGAACGGGCACCTCACCGTGGTGAAGGTCGCCGACGAGCCGCTTCCGGACCTGTAGCACCGCGGCATCGCCCGGTTTCCGTAGTGGGCGCGGCTCCAACGGACCGGTTATCGACGCCGTGTGGCAGCGAGCGCATGCAGCAGCAGGGTGAAGGCAAAGGTGGCGAAGCACGTCACACCGAGCGTGAGTCCTGCAATGGCCAGGTGAGCCACCGGCAGGTCGCCCTTGGTCAGCGTGAAGTCGCGGGTGACGTAGCGCACCAGGAGGGGCAATGTGGCCAGCGCCCCCAGTACGCCCCCGACCATCGTCGAACCGACGGTGCGCGTGTAGCGGTAACGCCTCAGCAGACGTTGGGTGGTCATGCCCCGACGGTCGTAGATCACCCGGGCCAGCAGGCCCAACTGGTAACTGAAGATGCCCAGGGTGCTGACCACGAGCCCAAAGATCATCGTCGTCGTGGTGAACGTGACGCCCGCGACGGTGAGCGGACCCGCCACCAACGGAACAGTGAGCAGCAGTCCGACGACCAACGCCGCCAGGCCGGGGCGAACCAGGAAGAAGTCGGCCCCGTGGATGAACATGGCCTTCAGGTTGATCCAGGCTGCCGCAAACGGGCTGAACCAACCGGCGCGCTTGTGGTGGCTGACCCGGCCTTCGGCGTCCTTGAGGAACCTCACCGGCACCTCCTGGGTGCGTAGCCCCAGGTGCACCGACTTGATCACCATCTCCGACGCGTACTCCCAGCTCTGGGACACCAACTGCATTCGCTCGAGCGCGTCGAGGGTGAGACCCCGCATGCCGCAATGGATATCGGAGAAGTCCGAGTTGTAGAGCAGGTTGAGAATCCAGGTGGTGAAGGGGGTACCAAAGTAGCGGTGGAGCGCGGGCATGGACCCGTCCTCGATGGTGCCCTTCCAACGGCTGCCCATGACGAACTCGCAATCGTCCTGAAATGCGTCGATGAACGGCGCCAACAGGCGGAAGTCGTAAGTGCAGTCGGCGTCGCCCATGATGACCCAAGGTGCTCTGATCACGGCGATGGAGTCCAGATAGGCCCGGCCCAGGCCGCGCTTGGGTGTGCGCAGCACCCGTGCGCCGCCGGCCACGGCGATTTGGGGGGTGTCGTCGTCGGAGCTGTCCACGATCAGGATCTCGCCGCGGACGCCGGCATCGGCAAGGCCCTGGTGGCACCAGGCGACGAAGGTCTCCATGGTGATCGCCTCGTTGAGGGCCGGAATGACGATTGACACCTGTGGTTCGACCACGTCATCGACTGGAATCCACACCTCCAGCGCTGGGTCGTCGGGATGGTGCTGCACGGTGTGAGGCGGCGCCGGGTGCGTGGAGGTGCTCATTGTGATGACGATGCTGACAGGATCAGCGGTCGCCCGCCAGTAACGCCGCCTCGAGGCGGTCGATGCCCTCGGGCGTACCCACCTCGTCGTAAGGGCGGCTGACCTCGAAGGGTGCCACCAAACCGCGTGCCGACCAGGCCGCCACAGCGTCGGCGAGGTCCAGGTGGGGCGTCGCGGTCCCGTCGTCCAGACCGGCGATCAAATGACGGCTGATCACGCTGATGCCGTAGTCGATGTGTGTTCGTTCGGGTTGGTTCTGGGCGACTCCCTGACCCTTGGCGTAGCGCAGTCGATGCTCGTCCAGCGACACATTCGAGGCCTCCCGGCCGTTGCTGTTCTCGATGATGGCCATGGTCGCCGGTGCTCCGTTCCGAGCGGCTTCATCCCACAGGCTGCCCAGGTCAAGCCGAAGCCAGCTGTCGCCGTACAGCACGCAGAACCTCTCCTGCAGCAGACCGCGACGATGCGCCAACACCAGTGCCCCGCCGGTTCCCGGCCGCGGCGAGGTCGCGCCTTGGACGCCGTCATCGCTGTAGGTGATCGAGAGGCCGAACCTTGACCCATCGCCGAGTTCGGCGCGAATCTCGTCACCCAGGTGTCCGACGCACTCCACCACGTCGGTGACGCCTTGAGTGCGCAGCCACTCCAGTTGGCGATGAGCAAAGGGTCGGCCGAGCACGTCCACCAGGTGTTTTGGGCGCGAACGCCCAAGGTCGCCGAGCCGGGTGCCCAGCCCGCCGGAGAGAATCACGCATTGTCGGCGGTTCACCCTGTTGCCACGCGTTTGGCTTGGGAGCAACGTTTCCGATCGATCGGTCATGTTCCTCCCGCCCTGCTCGGCATCAACCGGCCGTCAGGACGGTGCACCCCAGGTGATCAAACCGAAATCGGAGTTCCCCCAGACCCTCGGCCCGCATCGCCCGACGAACCCGGTTGGGCTCGGGCGCATACACCAGAAGAAATCCGCCTGCACCCGCCCCGACCACCTTGCCGCCCAGTGCGCCTGCAGCTCGAGCGGTCTCGTAGTGATGATCGATGTCGGCGTTGGACATCCCAGACGTGCGGGCCCGCTTGGCCTCCCAGTGCTCATGCATCAGCTCTCCAAAGGCGGCGGTGTTGCCGCTGAGCAGCGCCTCGGAGATCTCATCACCCAGGGCTTTGGTGTGGTCGAGATTGGCCAGCATCTTTTCGTCCGCCTCCACGGTGCGGCGGTCCTGGTCGGCCAGCATGGCCGAAGCGGCCCGTGAGTAGCCGGTGAAGAACAGCAGCAGGTGCTCCTCCAGATCGCCAAGCGTGTCGTCGCTGACCCCAAGGCGCCGGGCATCGACGCTGTCGTCGGGGTGGAAGTCAAACGAGGTGACCCCCCCGTAGGCGGCGATGTACTGGTCCTGCTTGCCGACCGGCCCCTTGAGGTGATCGATCTCGATGGCACAGGCCTGCTCGGCCAGCGCATCGGTCAACACGGCTTCGTGACGGTGCGCGTACAAGGCCCGCAACAATCCCACGGTGAACGACCCGGAAGAGCCCAGACCGGTACCGGCGGGAATGTCGGCCATCGAGACGATCTCGACACCCGGCGGAATCTGATGGAGCCCCAGCGCGGTGCGCAGGATGTCGTGGTCGATGGACGCGATGTCCTCCACCCGCTCGATGGTCGAGTACTTCAACAGGTAGTCGTCAGTGAACGTGGGATTGATCGAGATGTACACGTAACGGTTGATGGCCGCCGACACCAGCCGTCCGCCCCGCTGCCGGTAGTAGCTGGGAAGGTCGGTTCCACCGCCGCCCAAGGAGATGCGGAGGGGCGTGCGGGTGATGATCATCGGCGACGATGATACCGCCACACCGAGGGGAAGTACCGTGGGAACCATGTCGATACGTGTAGGTGTGTTCGGGGCCGGTGGCCGCATGGGGGCCACGGTGTGTCGGGCCGTGGCGGCCGACCCCGACCTGGAACTGGTCGCTGCGGTCGACCCCCTCCACGCAGGCTTGGACCTCTCCGCGGTGGCAGGTCCGGAGGCGGGCGGGTTGCAGGTGGCCCACGACGCAGATGCGCTTGCCGATGCCGGTGCCGAGGTGGCGGTGGACTTCACTCACCTGGAGGCCGCCAAGGCCAATCTGGCGTGGCTTGCCGACGCCGGCATTCATGCCGTGGTCGGCACCACCGGCTTCGACGACGACGACCTCGCCCGGTTTCGGGCCGGATTCACCCGGTCGAACTGCGTGATCGCACCCAACTTCGCCATCGGCGCCATCCTGATGATGCGCCTGGCCGCCGATGCCGCCCCGTACTTCGAGACCGCCGAGGTGATCGAGTACCACCATGACAACAAGGTGGATGCCCCGTCGGGCACGGCCATGTTGACCGCCGAGCGGATCGCCGATGCGTCGTCGGACTGGGCGGAGGACCCCACCCGCACCGCGGTGGTCGAGGGCGCTCGCGGAGGCGAGGCCTACCCGGGCGTCCGCATCCACTCGGTGCGGATGCGGGGCATGGTGGCCCACCAGGAGGTGCTGTTGGGCACCACCGGCCAGACGCTCACCATCCGTCACGACAGCTACGACCGCACCAGCTTCATGCCTGGCGTGGTGCTGGCCGCCAAGGCCATCGGCGACCATCCCGGCCTCACGGTGGGCCTGGACACGCTGCTCGACCTGTAGCGGTCAACCCACCGAGCTGTGGTCGGTCAGCCCGCTGACGGGTCCGAACCCGGCTTCAGGTCCTCGGCGCTGCCGGCCAGCCGCTTCACCTGCACCACCGTGTAGACCGCCAGCACCACCAACATGATGCGCGTGAACCAACTCTGGTACCTGACGATTGCGTCCACCACCTTGTCGAGCTGGTCGGCGAACACGGCCGCCATGAGGCGGATCAGCGCGAGGCGGGTGAGCGTGCCGGCGATGTTGAGCGTCCAGAACAGCTTCGGCGGCATGCGGATCACCCCGGCGGCAAGGCACACCGGGTTGTTGGGGGCGATGAAGGTGAGCACCGCCAGGCTGCGATGGGCGCTTGGGTTGGCTCCGCTGGTCAGCTCGGTGAGCCAGTCTTTGGCGCCCGGGTACAGGTCGGTGCCCCAACGAACCGCCTGGTTTCGGTAGCGGGCGCCCAATGCGTAAAACAGCGGGTCGGGCGCCAACAGCCGCAACAACGGCACGGTAAAGAACAGCCATTCTGGAATCCGTCCTGCCACGGTCAGCAGGATCTTGTTGGTCGAGTTGAACGCCAGCAGCAGCACAGGCCGAGTGTCCACCCAGCGCGCCAGGTTGATCGTCCCGATGTTGTTGGCGGCGATCATCAGTCCGATGGCCACGAAGACGCCAATCAGCGCCCCTCGGCTGAACGGGGCAATTGGCGGGTGGTCCTCGAGTGGGTGATGCTCCGGCTGTTGAGGTTCGACCGGGCGATCTTCGGAAGGGTCAGCAGGGGGTGGGGTGATCTGCGCACGCTACCGGCCAACGCCGAGTCCGTGTGCCCGGCGCCGGGTCAACCCAGGTCGCTGAAGGCCACGACGTCGGCCAGGTTGACCCACTCGCTCCAGGAGCGCACCGATTCGCCGTGATCAAAACCCGGACCTCGTGTCGACGTGATGCCCACCAGGTGGTCGCTCACCGTGGTGGCGATCCCGACAAGGTCGCCGCCGTCGCTGGTCCAGAGTTGAATCGTCGCACGACTGGTCGACACCTGGGACAGCCACGCTCGCAGGGGTGAGGCATCGTCGGGGTCCTGCTGCCCGCCGGGTGGGGACGGCGCCCCCGGGCGCCCACCATCGCGTACCGCAAGGCGAACCAGGCCGGTGTACAGGACCCGGGTGTGTCGCAGCGGTCCGGCCCCGGCCGGTGATTCCAACGTCAAGGTCCAACGGTCGGCGGCCACCGCCACACCTGCGATGACGGTCCCGGCCGCCAGATGGGTACGCACCGCCAGGCGGCGCTCGGCGGCATCGCGACCCCGACCCAGCAGGTCGACCGACGAATCGAGACGCAACTGCTCCTGACGCCGTGCCCTCCGTTCGGACAAGGCTGTCTCCACCGGATCGGGGACGTCGTCCATGGGATCATGCTGCATACCGCAGCGGCCCGTGTCAACGTCCCGGCCGGGCCGGCGCCGGGATCCGACCCCGCCCCCGAGAGTTGGGTCGGGCCACGGTTTCCGCCATCGCGGTGATACTCGGTGATCCCATGTTCGAGGGCGCATCTATGCTGGCCTCACCACAAACGCAGCACCGACCACGAAGAACCTGGGTCTATGACCGAGCCGCAACCAACCACATCCCCTCAGGTCCCAGGCACGACGCTCACGACGGGCGGCTCCCTCGACGCGCCCGGCGCGACAGGCGAGGCCGTGATGCGGATACCCGCCAACCACCTGATGGGCACACTGTTGGGCCCGGCGGACGAGTTTCTCGACGTGATCGAGCAGGCATTTGCCGGGACGGCGGTGCACGTGCGGGGCAACGAGGTGTCTGCGAGGGGGCCCGAAGCCGTCAACGTGGCACGGTTGTTCGAGGAGTTGTTGGTGGTGGCCGAGGCCGGGCAGCGCATCGATACCGGGGTGGTGCGGCGCACCATCGACATGGTGCGTGCCGACGAGGCGCCGTCGAAGGTGTTGACCTCCACCGTGCTGCGCCGCAACGTGGGCGGCAATGTGCGGCCCAAGACGGCCGGCCAGAAGCGTTACGTCGACGCCATTTCCAACAACCTGGTCACCTTTGGCATCGGACCGGCCGGTACGGGCAAGTCGTGGCTGGCAGTGGCCACCGCCGTGCAGGCCTTGCAGGCCAAGGTGGTGGACCGCATCGTGTTGACCCGTCCGGCGGTGGAGGCGGGGGAGCGGCTGGGCTTCCTCCCCGGTGATCTGATGGCCAAGGTCGACCCCTACCTGCGTCCCCTGTACGACGCCTTGCACGACATGGTGGGTGCCGAGGGGGCGGCCCGTCTGCTGGAGCGGGGCACGGTGGAGGTGGCGCCGCTGGCGTTCATGAGGGGCCGCACGCTGAACTCCAGCTTCATCATCCTGGACGAGGCACAGAACACCACGCCCGAGCAGATGAAGATGTTTCTGACCCGCATCGGATTTGGGTCGAAGGCGGTCATCACCGGTGACCGCACCCAGAAGGACGTGGCCACCGGGCGGTCCGGCTTGGACGGGTTGGCCGACGTGCTGACCGACATTGACGGGTTGGCGTTTGTTGAGCTCACTCGGCGGGACGTGGTTCGCCACCGCATCGTGGCCGAGATCGTCGACGCCTACGAGCGCGCCGATGCACGCGCGCAGGCTCCTTCCCCAACCCAGCAGCCCCCGGCCCAGGGGGCACGTGATCGACGCGGCTGACCGTGGTTCCGGCGCTGCGTGGTCGGCCGCCATCCGCGTCGAGATTCAGGATCAACGGGCTGATTCGACCCCGTTGCCGGTGGAAGCTCATCGCCTGGCCGAGCTGTTGGTTGCAACGCTGAACGACGCAGGCGTGCCAGGTCCAGCCCGTGTCGACCTCACCCTGGTCGATCCGGACACGATCGCGGTCCTCAACGCCGAACATCTCGGAGGTGAGGGGCCCACCGACGTGCTGAGCTTCCCGATGGACCCGTTCCCGGACGATTCAGTGAGCGGGGACGGGTGGCCGGACACGTCGGCGGAGGCCGCAGCGGAGTCTGACACCGCGCCTCTCCGCATGGTCGGCGACGTGGTGATCGCCCCGGAGGTGGCCGCGTCGCAGGCTGACGGTCATGCCGGGAGTCCGGCGGATGAACTGGCGCTACTCGTGGTACACGCCGGGCTGCACCTGGTGGGCCACGATCACGCCGAGGCCGAGGAGGCAGCGGCCATGGTGGCAAAGGAGCGGGCGCTGCTGGCCGGGTGGTGGGGCCCGTTGGCGGCCGACCCGTGGGCCGCCGGGGCCATCGAAACCGAGCATCGCCGATGATGGCGATGTCCGTCGGTACCGGCGATTGGCTGCTCGTCACGTCGGTCGGGATGCTCATCGTGAGCATCTCGGTGCTGGCGTGGGCGGAAACGGCCATCGGCCGCACCAGTCGTGCCCGGGCCGCGGCCATGGTGGATCAGCTCGGCGGCCCCCGTGCCGAGCGCCTGCTTCGACTGGCCTCGGCGCCCGAGCGCTACGTCAACGTCATGTTGTTGCTGCTGTTGATGCTGCAGCTGATTGAGGCCACGCTCGTCGGGGTGCTTGGCGCCCGCTTGTTTGGACCCGGTGGATTGGTGGCGGCTTCGCTGCTGAACGTGGTGCTGGTGTTCGTACTGGCCGAGGCGGCACCCAAGACCTGGGCGCTCGAGCATCCCTCCTCGGCGCTGCTTGCCGCCCCGCTGGTGGAGGCGCTGGCGGGCTTTCCCCCGCTGCGATGGCTGTCCAGGTCACTGATCGGCATGAGCAACGTGGTGCTTCCGGGCAAGGGTCGGCGTGAGGGTCCGTATCTCTCCGATGAGGAGATCGTGCACTTCGCCACCGAGGCGCTGGAAGCCGACGTCATCGAGGAGCACGAACGCGACATGATCGAGTCGGTGTTGGACTTTGGTGACACCCTGGTGCGCGAGGTCATGGTGCCCCGCCCCGAGATGGTGACCGTGGCGGGCGACACCTCGCTGGATGAGGCAATCGACCTCGCGTTGCGCCGTGGGTTGACCCGCCTACCGGTCCACGACGGCGACGCCGACAACATCGCCACCGTCATGAACATCAAGGATGCGATGCGACGGGTACGCGAAGGTCGTGGCGGCGACTCGGTGTCATCGGTAGCGGCGCCGGCGCTCCTGGTTCCGGAGCTGATTGCAGGCAACCGGGTGTTGCCCCAAATGCGGCAGGCCCGCACCCACATGGCGATCGTTTTTGACGAGCATGGGGGTACCTCCGGCCTGGTCACCATGGAAGACCTGTTGGAGGAACTGGTGGGTGATATCGAGGACGAGACCGACCGCCTCGAACCCCTCGCCCGCCGTCGCGATGACGGCTCGGTGATGTTGCGGGGCTCGCTCAGCATTGACGACGCCAACGAGTATTTGGAGACCTTTCTCTCGGATCATCCCGAAGAGGCTCTACCCGAGGGCGACTGGGAGTCGGTGGGCGGGCTCATCGTCGAGCAGCTGGGCCGGCCGTCCGTCGTCGGCGACGAGGTGCTCGCCGGTGAGCTTCGGCTCACGGTGCAGGAAATGCGTGGACGGCGGATCATGTGGGTGTTGGCGGAGGCCCCGGACGAGACCGAAACCGACGGCAATGGACACCACAACGATGAACGGAACCAACACGATGCCTGACCACGACACCGATCAGCCTGCGGAAATGCGCTCGGGCTTCGTCGCGCTGGCGGGGCGCCCCAACGTGGGCAAGTCGTCGCTGACCAACGCGATCGTGGGTCAGAAGGTCACGATCGTGTCTCCACGGCCCCAGACCACGCGCCATGAGATTCGGGGCATGCTCACCCGGGCCGACGCCCAACTGGTGTTGGTGGACACGCCTGGTGTGCACAAGCCCAAGACCGCCATGGGGAAGCGCCTGAATCGCACCGCCACCGAGGCCAGGGAGGACACCGATGCCACCGTCTTGGTGGTGGACGCATCCAAGGGGGTTGGGGGCCCGGGTGACGCCCGGCTGATGGCGGCCATGCCCGACGACGTGATCGTGGCCATCAACAAGATCGACCGCCTGCCCCAGGAGCAGGTGTTGGCGGCCATCAAGAACGCAGCCGCGTTGGCGAAGCGCTTCGAGAGGGGGGCGGTCGAGATCTTTCCCATCTCGGCCCGAACCAACAAGGGTGTGCCCGAGCTGACCGAGTATCTCATCGGGCTCCTTCCCCCCGGTCCTCTGTGGTATCCGGAGGATCAGGTGCGCGACTCGACCGAGGGCTTCTGGGTGGCCGAGCTGGTGCGTGAGCAGCTGTTGGCCACCGCCCGTGAGGAGTTGCCGCACTCCATCGCCACCCGCTGTGTCGAGCTGAACTGGCCCTACGTCGAGGTGGAGATCCTCGTCGAGCGCATCAGCCAGAAGGGCATGGTGATCGGCCAGGGCGGAGAGAACCTCAAGCGGGCCGGCATTGGCGCCCGCAGGCTGCTGCCCGAGGGCACCCACCTGGAGCTGAAGGTGAAGGTCAACCGGGACTGGCAACGCAAGGATGCCGAGCTCGACAAGCTGGGCTATTGAGCAGGCCCGTCGCCCCGTCGCCCCGTCGCCCCGTCGCCCCGTCGGCCCGTCGCCTGTAGCGCCCTTTCCGAGTCGCGGACGACCAACGCGTCCTACCGCCCGAGACCGGCGCACCGCCAAACGCACAAGTCCAATCATCGTCATCGACAACGAAGGGGCACAGGCCATGATCACCAGGGCACAACTCGAGGAGGGCAACCTTGTCCTCCGCCGAACCTATGCCGCCGGCATGGATGACGTCTGGGCGGCGATCACGCAGTCCGATCGCCTTGCTCGGTGGTACGGAACCTGGACCGGCGACCCGGAGTCGGGGTCGGTGATGGTCACCATGAACGCCGAAGCCGAGGAGGTCGCCCCGGCCCGCTATGACATCACCGAATGCGACGTTCCCAGGAGGCTGTCGCTCACCTTCGGTGAGGCCGACGTCCGCTGGCGCTTGGACATCGAGTTGAACGGGTCGGACGGGGCGACCACCCTGACCTTTGTCCAGCAGGACATCGATCCGGACCTGGCGACGGACATGGGCGCCGGTTGGGGCTGGTATCTCGACCGCCTCGGCGCCGGTATCGACGGCACGACCCCCCCGACGCTCGATGACTTCGAATCGACCTACCTCGGCGCGTGACGAGGCCGCTTGCATGAGTTCAACTTCGATCATGAACGTCACCGGGAACGGGCAGGTCTCGATTCCGGCGGCGACCCGGTCTCGGTGGAACGCGGATCGCGTGGTCGTTGTCGATTTGGGCGACCGTCTCGTCATGCGGCCCCTTCCAGACGATCCGGTGGGAGACCTGCGTGGCAAGTACAAGGATCGTCTGCCCACCGGCAACCCGATACGCAGCCGCAGCCCGGCCCGAACCCAACTGCATGGTGGAAATGAAACGGAGGTCAGGTGGCACCGTCGCGGATCTCGCGGAGGTGGTTGATGACCTCGGCGCGGTCCTTGGTGCGTCGCATCGGCGGAAGTGCCGTAATCAGGTCCCAGCGATAGCTCCTGGCGGTGGCCAGACGCTTGTCGAACACGACGACGACGCCACGGTCGTTGATTGAGCGAATCAGGCGGCCGGTGCCCTGGGCGAGCAGCGTCGCAGCGCGGGGCACGTCGATCGTCTTAAACGCCGATGACCCGGCCCGCTCCCGGCGGGCGTCCAGCAGCGGGTCGTCGGGGCGGGCGAACGGCAACCGATCGATCGTCACCAGCGACAGCGTGGGCCCCGGCACGTCGATGCCCTGCCAGTAGCCCATCGTGGCGAACAGGCAGGTGGGCTCGTCCTCGCTGAAGCGACGCACGAGCACCGCCTTGGAATGCTGACCCTGGCGGAGCACCGGGAACGGCAGGCCGGGTGCGAGTTCATCGTGGGCCGCGATCATCGCCCGGTGGCTGGTGAACAGCGCCAACGTACGCCCGCCGGCGGCACGGATCAGGCGGTCCAACTCCATGCGCATGGCCTCGGGGTAGCCGTCCTCTCGCACGTCGGGCAGCGAGGTCGCGCAATACAACAGCGCCTGGTGCGCGTAGTCGAACGGGCTGCCTACGTCGAGTACCTCGGTGGACCCCTCCGGCATGCCCAACACCTGTGGCAGGGTGGCCGGGATGGTGGCGGAGGTGAGGATCACGGTCGAGGGGGTGGGCGGCCACTCGTCGTCCTCACCGCCCGGACCATCGCCGAAGCCCCCGCCGAACGCGCCTTCGAAGGCTGGGCCGTTCGTGCCCTCGTCCCGCTCGGCCGGGTCGGGGTTCCAGAGCAATCGGTCCAGGGTGTCGGCGACGGCCAACGGGGCCAGGCGCATGCGGGGCGGGCCCGGGTCGTCGTTCACGAAGCGAACCAGGTCGGCGGAGGGGTCGAGCATCTGGGTGAGGTCCTCGGCCAGCGCCGAGGCCGCCGTCAGGGCGCGGGCCTTGCGGGTGGCGACGTCGGCGCTGGACTCGCCCGGCACCTTGCGCACCGCGGCCATGGCCGAGGCCAGGTGCGCCTGGGCCAGGCTCAGCGTGAGCATGACCGCATCGTCGAGCGTGTCGAGCCGCTCGCCCCGGTGATCTTCCAGATCGTCGCCCAGCCCCCGACCGACCGAATCCAGCTGGGCCACCAGGGCGGGGTCGGACACGATGGCGGCGATGTTGCGGGCAACGGCTGCGAACCGTCCGGCCGTGATCTCGATGCCACAGACCGATGAGATCACCTCCTCGGTGGTGTGAGCCTCGTCCAGGATGGCCACCTCGTGAGGGGGGAGCACCATGCCGTCGGCGGCCAGGTTGAGTCCCCAGAGGTGGGTGTTGACCACCACCACGTCGGCCGAGGCGGCGCGGGATCTGGCCGCCTCGGCGAAGCAGTCCTCGCCGCGGGCGCAGTTCGAGGCGCCGGGGCACTCGCGTGGTCCCACCGAGACGGCGCTCCACGCCGCAACGGAGGGATCGCGCTCCAGTTCGGCCTTGTCGCCCACGCTGGAGGTCTCGGCCCATTCGACCAACCGGGCCAGCTCGGCCTGGGGATCGTCCGCACCATCGTCGAGTTCGAGGGAGCCCTGCGCCAACTGCTCGGTCACCTCGTCCACCCGCTGAAGGCAGGCATAGTTGGACCTGCCCTTCAGCACGGCGAAGCGCACCTTGCGGTTGAGGGCGGTGGCCAGAAACGGCAGGTCCACCTCGGCCAGTTGGTCTTGGAGCGCCTTGGTGGCGGTCGCCACCACCGTGCGCCTGCCCGACAGCACCGCCGGCACCAGGTACGCCAGCGACTTTCCTGTACCGGTGCCCGCCTGCACCACCAGGTGGCGTTCGTCGGCGATGGCCTTGGCCACCGCCTGGGCCATCGTCACCTGGCCAGGCCGTTCCTCGCCGCCACCGGCCAGCGACCCGGTGACCGCCGCCAGCGCGCTCACCACGGGATCGGGCGGCGCCGCGGCGCCGTCGGTGGTGGGGTCAGGCGCAGTCACGGGTCACCAAGCTACCCGGCTTGGATGGAAGGACTCCGAGCCATCCCGACGTTGCGTCGGGAGTCCTACACGAGAACGATCTGGGCCCGAAGACTCTGTGCATCGAGAAGCGTCGCCAGGTCATCAGGGTCGCTGGTCAGCACCTGATCGGACTGGCGCACCTGCAGCGACAAGAGTGCATCCACGACATCGGTGGTGCGGCTGGAGGCGAGCAGCTTGCCGGCGTCCTTGGCCGCTTCCAGGTCGGTGACCTCCACGTGCATCATCGCGAGCGACCTGGCGAGTCGGGCTTGGCGAGCCCCGTCGCGCCAAGCCTGCGCTATGACGGGCGCTGTCGTCACCAGTTCGGCGCCCGAGCGTCGGCCCAGCTCGATGAGCCCGGCCACCCGACGGTCGGCCCGGTCGATCCCGATGAGCGCACCGGCGTCCAGCACCAGCCTCATGCGACGCTGGTCCTGCGAGGCGCCACGTAGGGGACACCTGCTTCATTGGCCAGCTTGACCAACTCGTCCTCGTCGAAGGCCCCAAACTCTTCCTGGTAGTCATCAAGCCAGGCGTCCACCAGCCGGGTCCGGAGCCATGCGCTCATCGCCTCGTTCACCACCGCCGAAAATGATCGTCCCGATGCTTGAGCAATCTGGGCCGCAGCCTCCCGAACATCCGACGGAAGTGACACGGTGACGCGTTCGCTACTCGGGCGCATACGCGCGATCATAATCATGTAAGCACCTCGAACGAAAGGGTTCTTCGGGTGGCAGCGTCAAGGTGTGACTTCGTAACCTGGTGACTGTGCCCACCTGGTGACTGTGCCTACCTGGTGACTGTGAGTTCGGCGTCGAAGCTGAGGTCGCCGCCCCGTCGGGTGTCGTTGTGCACTTCGACGGCGATCGAGTTGGTGCCCTCGCTCAGCAGCGCCGGGTCGATCGGAACCATGGTGGGGTCGCGCTCATCGGCGCCCCACAGGCTGACTGCCGCATAGGTGTCAGCGGTCAGCGGTCCTGGGGGCAGGTTCGATCGCCACACTTCCACGCCGTTGAGGTACACCGCAGCGCCGTCATCGCGGATCACCGACAGCTCGGCCGACGTCACTCGCCGCAGTCCCGGTCGAAGGCCGCCAGGAACGGCTGGTCGTGCCTGGTGGAGCCGGGCCGCGTCGCACCTGGGTGAAACGCCCGCCGACGAACACCCGATCGCCCACCTCGGCGAAGGCCCACACCGGCGCCGGCCACACGACGTCGGAGCGGTCGCTGAGGCCGGTGTGTACTCCTGCCAACGAGATGTGCTGAAACTTGAGGGTATCGAGCCACTTGCCTGAAAAATGGGGCGTGAGCCCCGGGGAGCACGCCCCGGGGAGCACGCCTCGGGGAGTAGGCCCCGGGACCCATCCACTGGCCATGCCGACCCGCGGGTAGGTTGCCCCGATGCCCCTGATCCGCGATTCGGCCGTGGTGGTGCGCACCCACAAGTTGGGCGAGGCCGACCGAATCACTATTTTGCTCACCGAAGGTCGGGGCCGAATTCGTGCTGTTGCCAAGGGCGTGCGGCGCACGGGTTCCAAATTCGGGTCGCGGCTGGACCCGGGGAGCCATGTGGCCGTGCAGTTGCACGAGGGCCGCAGTGAGCTGTTGATCGTGACCCAGGCGGAACGGATCGACACGTTCTCTGCCACCCGGTCCGACCTGGATCGTCTGGCGGCCGTCGCGGCCACGCTGGAGGTGGCCGAGCAACTGGCCACCGACGGTGGGCGGGACCAGCCGCTGTACCGCAAGACGGTGGGGGTGCTCCGCACCATCGAGCAGCGCCCCGGCCCGTTGGTGGTTCCGGCGTTCTTCCTGCGGCTGCTGCAGGCCGACGGGGTGGGTTTTGAGCTGACGAGGTGTGTGAGCTGCGGTGAGGCGGCCGAACTGGTGGCCATCGACCCCTCGGTCGGCGGTGCGCAATGCCGCAGCTGTGCGACCGGCATGGCGCTGTCGGCCGATGCGCTGGCGGTGCTGCGGGCCGTCTCGGAAGGGCGGGTCAACGACGTGCTCGCTGCGGCTCCGGTGGCGGTCGGTGAGGTCGGGCGGGTGGCACAGGTGGCCATGGAGACCCACCTGGAACGCCGACTGCGGGTGCCCGGCGCCACCGGTTGGTAGCTCGGACACCCGCAGTCGGGGAGTTGATTCTGTTGTCAGCCCAAGCTGGGCGACCGATCAGGGGGCGATGGGCTCGCCGCGCAGCTGCTTGTAGATGTGCACGTTGGTCATCCAGCCGATCGGCCAGGTGAAGAAGATGCCGACACAGCAGGCAACGATGCCGATCTGGCCGATGAATCCGGCCAGAATCAAACCGCCAAGTGCGGGCCCAGGATTTGCCTGGACCATCTCAACGCTCTTCTTGATGGCATCGATCGGTTCTAGCTTCTGGTCCAGCTGGACCGTGTATGAAAAGCCGGTGATCACGGCGATGATAATGCCGGGGATGTAGCACAGGAAGGTGCCGATACCGACCGCCAGGCCGAGGATGGCCGACAGGACCAGGTATGGCCCGATGTCGGTCATGTCGGTGAGGTGCTCCATGGTGGGCTTTTCGCCGCGGGTCGCAGCCAGTGCCGCCCTGATCAGGCCGCGAGCGGCAAGACCAAACAAGGCGAACCCGACGATGGTGGTGATCGCATTCAAAGCCAGCGCCAGGATGAAGCTGCTGGTGTTGGATGACACCAGCCCGAGCGCGAAGTTGATGCCGCCCGAAACCAAGATCAGCACGATCATGGGAATCACGGCCAGGATCAGCCAGATGCCGAGGTCTTCCTGGAACTTCTTGAACGCCCACGAGGGTGCAGCCATGACATCGACGGCACCCCCGCCACCCTGCATGCCGCCTGGCGGGGGAGCGAAACCGCCTCCACCGGGTGGAGGCCCGTATCCGCCGCCTGGCGGCTGGCCGGGAGGCGGGCCCTGCGGTGGCATTCCCGGGGGAGGACCCTGTGGCGGCATTCCGGGGGGTGGGCCCTGGGGCACGCCAGGAGGTGGTCCGCCGGGACCCCCTTGGCCGGGTGGTGGTGGTGCGCCGGGCGGCGGTGGAATGTTGCTCATGTGGGCTCCTCCTCGAAGAGCCCACGATACTAACCGTGAGATACCTCATCGCGCCGGATATCTCCTCCCACGTGAAGTCGAACTGCGCTACGCGATGGGTCGGCCGACGGCAGACTCGCCGTCGGGTGCCAACAGCAGTACCGATCCGTCGGCCTCCACGGCCCCGAGCACCAGAAATTCGCTGCGAAATCCCGCGATACGGCGGGTGCCCAGATTGATCACCCCGACAACCCGGCGGCCAAGCAGGGCATCGGCTGCGTAGTTGGTGATTTGCGCAGAGGTCTGGAGCACCCCGATGCCGGGGCCGAAGTCCACCCGCAGCTTCCAAGCGGGCTTTCGGGCCTCGGGAAAGGCCTCCACATCCTGCACCACACCCACCCGCATGTCGATCGAAGCGAAGACCTCGGCACTCACCGGGTGCTTGCGCTGAGGCTGGCGTGGCACTGCTGTCGGCGGACTCATCGCCACAGTCTGCCCGGCTCGACGGCCGGGACGGGGTTGGAATGCCCATCGAGTCCGACTTGGCCGATCGGTCCTTGTAGCCTCGCCGGCCATGGCAAGCACCCCCGAAACTCCCGATGCCGAGTCCTCCAGCCCAGATGCATCTGCGGCGGACTCTGCGCGCTTCGATCAGATCGTCAACCTGGCCAAGCGGCGTGGCTTCGTGTACCCGTCTGCGGAGATCTACGGCGGCTTTCGTTCCACCTGGGACTATGGGCCCGTCGGTGTGCTGCTGCTTCGCAACGTGAAGGACGCATGGTGGAAGTCCATGGTGCAACAGCGCGACGACGTGGTGGGCCTGGACGCCTCCATCCTCACGCCGCCTGCGGTGTGGGAGGCCTCGGGGCACCTGTCCAACTTCACGGACCCGTTGGTGGACTGCAAGGAGTGCGGCCAGCGTTGGCGCCTCGACAAGCTTGACGACCCGAATCAGTGCCCCAACTGCAAGAAGACGGGCAGTTTCACCGAGGCCCGCAACTTCAACCTGATGTTCTCCACCCATGCCGGTCCCGTCGCCGACGAGGGCGCCTTGGCGTATCTGCGGCCGGAGACGGCCCAGGGCATGTTCATGAACTTCAAGAACATCATCAACACCACCCGGGTGCGACCGCCGTTTGGTGTCGCCCAGGTGGGCAAGAGCTTCCGCAACGAGATCACGCCCGGCAACTTCGTGTTCCGCACACGCGAGTTCGAACAAATGGAAATGGAGTACTTCGTGCATCCCGACGATGCGCCGAAGTACTACGAGTACTGGAAGGCGGAGCGCGAGCGTTGGTACCTCGACCTGGGTATGCCCCGGGAGGCGTTGCGCCTGCGTGAACACGAGGAGGACGAACTGTCCCATTACAGCTCGGCCACCGCCGACGTGGAGTACCTGTTCCCTTGGGGCTGGGACGAGTTGGAGGGCATCGCCAACCGGGGTGACTTTGACCTGTTGGCGCACACCAAGCGCTCCGGCGAGCGCCTCGACTGGTTCGATCAGGCAGAAAACGTCCGGTATGTGCCCCACGTGATCGAGCCGGCCGCCGGTGCCACCCGCACCGCGTTCGCCTTCCTGTTGGCCGCCTACGACGTCGAGGAGGTGCGGGGTGAGGAGCGTGTGGTGCTGCGCCTGCACCCACGGCTGGCGCCCTACAAGGTGGCGGTTCTGCCACTGTCCAAGAAGTCGCCGCTGCGGGAGACCGCCCAAACGCTGGCGGCCGAGCTGCGCGACGAGTGGAGCTGCGAGTACGACGAAACCCAGGCCATCGGCCGTCGGTACCGCCGCCAGGACGAACTGGGCACTCCCTATTGCGTCACCGTTGACTTCGACACCGCCGAGGACCAGGCCGTCACCATTCGGGAGCGTGACTCAATGGAGCAGGTTCGGATTCCGCTGGCGGGCGTGGCCGACTGGCTGCGGCCGCGGCTGAAGTGATGTTGTGACCGAAGTGATGTTGTGACCGTGACAGGCTGAGCCGATGGGCATTGTCGACGAGGACATCGTTCGGGTCCGTCAGGCCACCGACATCGTCGCGCTCATCACCGAACACACCCAGCTGCGCAAGGTGGGCAGCCGCTGGACCGGGCTGTGCCCGTTTCATTCCGAGAAGTCGCCGTCGTTCTCGGTGAACCAGGCCGAAGGCCTGTACTACTGCTTTGGCTGTCGGGTTTCGGGCGACGCCATCACGTTCCTGCGGGAGCTGGAGGGCTTGGACTTCGTCGAGGCGGTCGAACGTCTGGCCGCAAAGTCCGGCATCGCCCTCACCTACACCGACCGGGCCGAGTCGGCCACCCGGCAGAAGCGCCAACGCCTGCTGGTCCGGGTGGAGGAGGCGGTGGAGTTCTACCACCAGCGGCTGAAGACCTCGCCCGACGCGTCGGCTGCACGCTCGTACCTGCGCGGTCGGGGCTTCGATACCGACGAGGTGGAGCGGTATCGCATCGGCTGGGCACCCGATGGCTGGGACGTGCTGTGCAAGGCCCTTCGCCTCGACGGCGAGACCGCAACCGCCACAGGCCTGGGTTTCACCAACAAGGCCGGACGCCTGCAGGACTTCTTTCGGGCGCGGGTGTTGTTTCCGATCTTCGACCCTGAGGGCCATGCGGTGGGTTTCGGCGGCCGCATCATGCCGGGGGAGGAGGGAGCCAAGTACAAGAACTCCCGCGAGAGCGACCTTTACCACAAGAGTCGCCTGCTGTACGGGCTGAACTGGGCCCGTCAGGATGCGGTGCGCAGCGGCCGGGTGGTGATCTGCGAGGGCTACACCGACGTGATCGGGTTTCGCCGGGCAGGGGTGACCGAGGCGGTGGCCACCTGCGGCACCAGCCTCACCGAGGAGCACCTCAAGCTGCTGTCGCGCTACGTCGACAAGGTGGTGCTGGCCTTCGATGCCGACTCGGCGGGTCAGGCGGCGGCCGAGCGCATCTATGCCTGGGAGAAGGACTTTGACCTGGCCGTCGAGGTGGTGCGGCTGCCAGAGGGGTCCGATCCCGACGAGCTGAGCCGCACCGACCCCGACGCGTTGGCGGCGGCGGTCGTCGCCGCCGAACCGATGCTGAGGTTCCGGCTTGAGCGTGTCCTCGGCGCCGAGGTGGCCGACACCCCGGAGGCCCGGGCCCGTCGGGCCACCACGGCGCTCGGCGTGGTGGCCGAGCACCCCGACCCGATGGTGCGCGACCCCTACCTGTTGGAGGTCGCCGACCGGTCGCGCCTGGACCCGGACCTGCTCCGCAACCAGCTGGAAGAGCTACGAAGCACCGGCGCCGCCCGTGCCTCGGAAGCGCCACGCCGTGACGCGGGCGCCGCGACGGGTCCGGTGTCGCGCCGCCGGTGGGACGGCGACCCGGGCCCGCGTCCGCCGGGCGGTGATGGGGGAGACGCCGGCTACGAAGATGCAGCGCCGCAACCCGACCTGCCTCCTGGCCCCGGCCCGTCGCCTGCAGGCAAGGTGCACCCGGCGGAGATGTCGGTGTTGGTGCATCTGGCGGCCCAGCCCGACGGCGAGTTGGCGGCGCTGCCCGAGGAACTGTTCGCCCATCCCTTGGCCCGCTCGGCGCGCGTGGCGCTGGTCTCGGCCGGATCGGTGGCTCAAGCGGTCTCCGACGCCGAGGCTGACACGTGGGAGGAGCGGCTGTTGTCGCGCCTGGCGGTCAGCGAACCAGACGGTACGCCGGCGGAGGCGGTTCATCGGTTGGTGCACAAGACCGGTTCTCAGGCGATGGAGAACCTCGAGGCCGAGCTGCGCCAGGCGGCACGGGACGGCGTCGATGCCGACGTTCGAAACGATCTCCTGACCGAGCACGCGTGGCTGGCTCGGCGGGTGGATCAGCTGAACGAGCCTGAGACAGCCGAGGTTTCGGCCCGGGCCTTGGTAGCGTATCTGCGCGGGGACGACGAAGAGGAGGTCCGGCCGGGTGTCGATTCTGGATCAGGTGAATGAGACGGAATGGGGCACGCTGATCGAGGTCGGCAAGGCGCGGGGCTCCCTCACACTTGATGAGGTGCTCTCGGTTTTGGGTGTGGAGCTCACGGTGGATGTGCTCACCGATGTCGAGTCGGCGTTCCGGCCCGAGGGCATCACACTCGTGGTTGAGGTCGACCCGCACACTGCTGATGACGACGACCTGCCGGCCGCCGTCCCGGCGGCTGTGGCCGCGGTCGATCACGCCTCGACCGTCGCCCCTGGCCTGACCCGGGACGACCATGATGCCGGTGTCATCCAGCGGACCGAGCGGCCGGCCCGGCACAAGCGCCGGGCCAGATCCGGCGCTGCGTCGGGCGACTCGGGTGGTTCCGGCGATTCGGTTCGGCTGTACCTCCGGGAGATCGGCCAGGTGTCGTTGATCGACGCTGCCCAGGAGGTGGCGTTGGCCAAGCGCATCGAGGCGGGCCTACACGCAGACAACCGTTTGGCCGAGTTGGCCACCGAGGGGCGACTCGGCGAGCTTGACCGGGAACAACGGGTGGCACTCGAGCGCACTCGCCGAGACGGCGAACACGCCAAGTCCGACCTGACCCAGGCCAACCTTCGGCTGGTGGTCTCGATTGCGAAGCGCTATTCGGGTCGGGGCATGGCCCTGCTCGACCTGGTGCAGGAGGGCAACCTTGGCCTGATGCGTGCGGTCGAGAAGTTTGACTACACCAAGGGATTCAAGTTCTCCACCTACGCCACCTGGTGGATCCGTCAGGCGATCACCCGGGCCATCGCCGATCAGGCCAGAACCATCCGCATCCCGGTGCACATGGTGGAATCGATTAACAAGATCCACCGTTACCAGCGCCAGCTGATCCAGGAGTTGGAGCGGGAACCCACCATGGAGGAGTTGGCCGAGAAGGTCGACCTCACCCCCGCCCGGGTGCGGGAGATCCTGCGCATGAGCCAGGACCCACTTTCGCTTGACTCGCCGGTGGGTGACGAGGCCGACACCTCACTCGCCGACTTCATCCCAGACTCCACAGCGGACGCGCCCGCGGACCAGGCCGCCAAGCAGATGCTGGGGGAGGCGTTGGTGGAGGCGCTGGGTGAACTCAACGACCGGGAGCAGGCGGTGGTGCGGCTGCGGTTTGGGCTTGAGGACGGCACCATTCACACATTGGAGGACGTGGGCAAGACGTTTGGGGTCACCCGGGAGCGCATCCGTCAGATCGAATCCAAGACGCTGGCCAAGCTGCGCAACCCCAACCGCTCCGACCGCCTTCGCGACTACCTGGAGACGTAGCGGGTCCGGGAGGAAACCGGTTGGCCGATGCGGGCAACCCCGCTGCTAGAGTAAGTGGTCCATTCCGGGGTAGCTCAGCTGGCAGAGCGTCTGACTGTTAATCAGAATGTCGTGAGTTCGAGCCTCACCCCCGGAGCAGTATCGAAGGCCCCCACCCGCCGGTGGGGGCCTTCGTCGTGGTGGCCTCGAGCCGGCGTCGGTTGGGCGGCGAGAAGGTAGGGCCAACCGCTCGGGTGATTGCTGCCCGCAGTGGGTCAGCGGTGAACAAAGTGAGCGCGTTTGGCGGCGCGGCGCAGGGCGAGCAACACCGGAGGGCCAATTGCGATGGTCATGATCACGGTGCCGACTGAGCGGGTGAGATCCCACCCAAGTGAGGTGGCCAGATAGAACGCCCAGTAGCGGCGCAACGTCTCGGACAGACCTCCGCCGGGCTGGTAGCTGATGCGCTCTGCTCCGGCGGCGGCAAATGGCCACGACCACAGGTTGAGCAGCGCTCCGTAGAGCAGTCCGGTGAGCGCCCCGTAGGCGGCCGCCACCCACAGCTCGGCGCGGGTTCCCCGGCCGGGCAACCATCCTGCACCGGCGCCGATCCAGGCCATTCCAAACATTTGGAAGGGCAACCACGGGCCGATGCCTCCGGTGATGATCGCCGAGGCGAACATCGTGGTGGCTCCCAGAATGAAGCCGAACCCCGAGCCGAGGACCGAGCCCGCCAGGACGATGAGAAAGAACATGGGGTTGAAGCCGGTCACGCCGCCCCCGGCCATGCGCAATGCGGTTCCGGCGGCGGTCAGTACCCCGAGCAGTCCGATGGCCCGGGCGTCGAACCCTCCTTCGCCCAGCTCGATGGCGGTCACCAACACCAACAGTGGCAGCAGGAGGGCCATCACCACGACGGAGTCCTGAGCGTGGGCCATGCTCGCTGCGCCCTGCTGCGGGGACCCGACGAGAAACGGCCACAGATAGGCCACGATGCCGACCAGCGACGTCAGGGCGAGTACCGCCACGGACCGAGGCCGCAGGTTGATCGCCCGCTGTGGGCCAACCGACAGCACCGGTCGCCGTTGAACAGTGGTCTCGGCGGAGGTCATCGCTGCGCCTCCAGCGCTGCGGTCACGTCGTCGACGGTGAGGTAGGGCAACGGGTGCAGAATGCGGGCGACCTGGGGAGCCAGCGTGGGGGAGTGGGTGACCACCTCGGTGGCGGGTCCGTCGGCAACGATCTCGCCGTCGGCCAGCACGACCGCCCGGTGGGCCACCTCGGCCACCAACTCCACGTCGTGGGTGGCCAACAGCACGGCGGTGCCGCGGCTGCTCAGTTTGGCCAGCCATGATGCCAGTGCCTCCTTTGCCCGGTAGTCCAGTCCGGTGGTGGGCTCGTCGAGCAGCACGACCCTGGGCTCGTGGGCCAGCACCAGGGCCAGTGCCAACCCCAGGCGCTGGCCCGCAGACAGGTCGCTGGGGTGGGCGCCCGGGTCGATCCCGGGCAGCAGCGCTTCGAGTGCGGCCGCGGTGACCCCGGGCGCAGTGCCGGTTTCCCGGTCGGCCTCGGCGACCTCCGCAGCCACGGTGGTGGCGGACAGCAACAGGGTGGGATCCGACGGCACCACGCCGACCAGTCGCAAAAAGTGGCGTCCACGCAACGTGAGCGGGTTTTCGCAGTCGATACGCACCCGGCCCTTGTCCGGGGCGCGCCCACCGCCGAGCGTGGAGATCAGGGTCGACTTTCCGGCGCCGTTTCTGCCCATCAGCGCCGTCACCTCGCCCGGGTGAAGTGCCAGGTTGAGGCCGCTGAGCGCCACCCGGTCGCCATAACGGACCCATACGTCCTCGGCTGTGGCGATGGGTTCGCTGCCGGCGGGGACCGACCGCCTTGTGTGGCCGGGTGGCTCGGCCGGCAACTCGTTCCGGAGGGTCGCGGCGGCCCGGCGGGCGTCACGCACCGAACGAGGCAGCGGATCCCAACCGAGACGTCGGCCCAAATGGATCACCGGTGGGGCCACTGGAGCGTTGACCAACTGGGCATCGGGTGGTCCGTGGCTGACGGCGCCCGAGCCGTCGACGATGATGATCGAGTCGGCGTACTGCACCACCCGCTCCAGACGATGCTCGGAGCACACGATGGTGAGTCCCAGGTCGCCGACCAGCCTGGTGAGGGCGGCAAGTACATCCTCGGCTGCTTGCGGGTCGAGCGCCGAGGTTGGCTCGTCCAACACCAGGACGCGTGGCTGAGCGGTCAGCACGGCGCCCAGCGCAACGCGCTGGCGCTGCCCGGAGCTCAGGGTGGCGATCGGCCGGTTGCGAAGATCGGCCAGACCCAGAAGGTCGAGTGTGTCCTCGACCCGGCGGCGCATGACGTCTGGCGCCAGGCCAAGTTGCTCCATGGTCCAGGCCAGTTCGTCCTCGACCACGTCGGTGACAAAGCTGGCGTCCACCCGCTGAGGTAGGTAGCCGACGGTTGCGGCCAGGTCGCGTGGCGGCGCCGACGAGGTGGCGATGCCGTCGACGGTGACCGAGCCCGCCAGGACGCCCCCGGAGAATCGGGGTACGAGCCCGCAGATGGCGCCGAGCAGCGTGCTTTTGCCCGAACCGGTCGGGCCGATCACCAATGCCAGGTCGCCCTCCGGAACGGTGAGGTTGACATGATCGAGCACCACCGGAGTGTCCGTCGCATAGGCGAAGGAGACGTCGTCAAAGCAGATCATCGGTCCGCCCCGGCGTTGGGGAGGGGTACCGGCGGGGATGTGGGCGTCGGGCCACCGCCGGAGAAGGCGGCACAGCAGTAGGCGACCGCCAGTCCGGCGATGGCGATTATCGCCAGAGGTGGTGCCTCGGGCGGGTTGGTGCCGGGAGCCAGGACCACTGCGTTGAGTCGTGCCTGGGCGATGCTTCCACCCAGCGCCGCAAGGCCACCGGCGACCAGTACCCAGTCGGAACCGGTCCAGGCCAGCGGCCGATATCGCGTGCGAACGCTGCGCTTGGATGCTCCCCGGAGTGCGAAGGTGATCAGGATCGCACCGGCGGCCATTGCTGCGGCACCGACCACCCGCGAACCGCCGGCATTCAACATCATGAAGGCGCCAAGTGATGCCACGACCACGGCGGCTGTGAGCAGCCATGTTGCGGTACGTCGAGCGCCCGGATCCTCCCCGGGACGACGCCCGCCGTAGCCACGGGCCTCCATCGAGGCGGCCAGGGTGAGGGAATGGTCGAACGAGCCCTCGAGCACGGCCGTGATCGAGCCGCGCATCCCCCGGATGCCGCGGTGCGGCCGTCCCCGCAGCCGTCGCGTCTCGGCGAGTCGCCGCACATGTTCGGCTGCCGCGGGGGTCACCGTGAGGGCCACCGTGGTGATGACCCCCAGCTCGGCCACCCCATCGGGCAGGGCGCGGACGGTGCGATGGGGGCTTACCAGCGACGCCGGCACCGTGAAGGCGGCCAGCAGCGCGATCAGCCGCAGCGATTCCACGACACCGGTGAACATTGCGCCGGTGGTCACCGGCCCGCCCACAGAAACCCCCGCCATCCAGGTGGGCAGGTCGAGCGTCGGGAGGGTCAGAAGCACGGTGCCGGGGGTACGCGGGGCGAAGGCGGCCACCAGGCCCAGACGCAACACCCCCATGATGACGGCAAAACTCAGCACGTACCGCTGGATCCGAGACCATGGCGAGTCGGGGTCGGCCCGCGCGACGACCACCTGGGTCGCCACTGCGATGACCAGTGCCAAGACGATCACGTTGGTGGTTCGAAGTGACGCGCCCGCGAGCAGCAGGCTCCAAATCCACCAGGCCCCCGGATGGCCGGCATCACCGGGATCGAGAACCTGAGCAGGATCCTTCACGCCCAACGAAGAGTGCTTCACGTGTGTCGACCCGGCTTCACGACAAGCGGCGTCGCCGGAGCCACCTGGCCGAGACGAACGAGCCGCCGATGGCGCCGATCCCGATACCGGCGCCCCACCACCCGGTCGATGAGGACTGCTTGGAGCCGGGCACCGTCAAGTCGCCCGCCTGGGCCACGTTGGTGACCCGGCCAATGTCTTCGCCGTCACCTCGGGCCAGGGTGGTGGGGCCCCCTTGCGGTTTATTGACTGCGGAGGTCGTGGTGAGACTCGAAGACGCGGATGTTGGCGATGCGGATGTCGGGTTTGCCTTGGCCCCGTCGACGGTATCGCCCGCTTGGGGCAGCGTGGCGGTGCGGCCGGTAGGTTCGACTGCAAGCAATTGAGGCGTTTGGTTGACGCTGCCTTGCCGTGGACCGGTCGGCGAACCGGGTGGTTTGGCGGCGGTCGGCGAGCCTGCCGCCGGCGAACCGGGTGGTGAGGTGGCGGTCGGCGAACCGGGTGGTCTGGCGGCGGTCGGTGAGGTGGCTGTCGGCGGGGTGGGTGGTCTGGCGGTGGTCGGTGAGGTGGCTGTCGGCGGGGTGGCGGACGGCGCCCGAGTTGTTGGCGATGCCACCGGCCCTTGCGGGGGAGCCGTCAGGCGGGTGGGAGCGGAGGTGGCAGGTTCCTTGGTCGCCTGGGTGGTTTGGGTGGTTCGGGTCGCCTGGGTGGTCTGGGTCGCCTGGGTGGTTCGGGTCGCCTGGGTGGTTTGGGTCGCCTGGGTGGTCTGGGTGGTTTGGGTGGTTTGGGTGGTTTGGGTGGTCTGGGTGGTCTGGGTCGTCTGGGTGGTCTGGGTCGTCTGGGTGGTCTGGGTGGTTTGGGTGGTCGGAGGAGGAGGTGGCGGGCAGATCCGCTCACGGTCGGCCGGAAAGCGGGGTGACGGCCCGCTGGCCGCCAGGGTTCCTTCGGTCTGGAACCGCCAGCCCTCGACCGAACTGTTGGTCATGCGCCTGCTCGCTGGGCCCGTGTTGCTGAACACCCAGCTTCCGGATCGGCCATCCCAATAAGACCAATAGGCATAACTGTTGCCCGTCTGCTCGCCACAGCCGGTTGCCGGATAGCCATCGATGGAACACAGCAGACCGGACCGGTCGTAGGTCGGCGGCGGCGTATTCAAGATTTGAGCTCGTGCGGCCAGGAACTCCGCACCGTTTCTCACGCTGGCGTTCACTTCGAAGCAGCGGGCATCGGGCACGGCCGACGTGCCGGTGTCAATGACCACCGCCACGCGGGTTCCACCGCCGGCGCTGGGCGAGCAGGGGGCACCGGGTGCCGCCCCTGCGGGGGCTGCGACCCACGCCGGCGCCACCAAGGCCGCCAGAGCGAAGACGGCTGCCCAGCGTCTCACCTGATACCCATCCGATGCCGTGAAATCAGTAGCTCAGCGCCAAGTGCAGGCCACGGGGATCGCTTGTGCGCCTCGGCGACTGCCTGCATGGTTCTCTCCCGGGCACGGCGACGGGAGGAAAGTCCCGCTCCGAACCGCGCTTCCTCGACGGTTGACTTGGGAGCGCACGGGCCCGGCATTCCGGCTTGTGAGGACTGGCCTCACCTACGGCTGCGGGTCAGCGCCGGAATCTGACCGGCTTCCCCGAGACCTCGTGTGATCGAGGCCAGTCAACCCGATGGGAGCTCCTGGCGCAAACCCAATGGGCGCCACTGGGCAGGTCGCTACCATGGCCGGGCGTTCGGGCCTGTAGCTCAGTGGTGAGAGCAGAGGACTCATAATCCTTCGGTCGTGGGTTCGATCCCCACCAGGCCCACCCGAATCGACCACACAGCCCTTACCTTGTTGGTAGGTCCTGAGCAAGACTTGGGGCTGACCGCTCGACATGGCGGCCAGGGCTCGACCCAGGTCGGATCAGTGCGTTTCGGTGGGCGTTTGTGGTGTTCGTGCCGCTCTTGCCCCTGCTGGTGGTGCTCGACCACTTGCGGATGCACGGTCGACCGGGACTTCTGGGCGCGATCAGCACACCGCTGGTCTGGGTCTTCGGCGTGTTTCGGGTTGGTTTGCTGAGCCTCGTCGCCCCTGCCCTCCCGCGGCCGGCCTCCCGACGCAACGTGTGGTGGGTGATGGCCACGGTGGTGACCGCCGCAGGGGTCACCACCGTGTTCGCACGTGTCGAGTTGGCCGGGCGCCGGCGCTGAACACCCGCTCGGCGAACGGAACGCTTTACGGGGTGGGTTCGGGCGAGGCGATGGTCGGCACGATGACGTCCTCGGGGTCGCCGACGAAGTAGCGGTGGATGAGGGCGCCGATGGCGGCCCCAAGAATTGGCGCAACCCAGAACAGCCAGAGCTGCCCCAGCTGGTCGGAACCGGCGAAGATCGCCTGCGAGGTGGAACGGGCCGGGTTGACCGAGGTGTTGGTCACTGGAATGGAGATGAGGTGGATGAGCGTCAGACACAGCCCAATCGCCAATCCGCCCATGCCGGGTGCGGCCCGCTTGGCGGTGGCCCCGAGGATCACGATGAGGAAGACGGCGGTGAGAACCACCTCGACGGTGAACGCGGCGCCCAGGGAGTACCCGCCCGGCGAGAACTCGCCGTAGCCGTTTGAGGCGAATGCGCCGGCACCCTTGCCGATCTTCCAACCCGCCTGACCCGATGCGATCAGGTAGATCACCGCTGCACCGATGGTGGCCCCGATCACCTGGGCGATGATGTAGCCGATGGCCTTGATCGGCTCGAAGCGACCGCCGACGACGAGCCCAATGGTGACCGCCGGGTTGAAGTGACCACCGGATACGTGCCCGACGGCGTACGCCCCGGTCAGTACGGTCAGCCCGAATGCAAAGGCGACTCCTGCGAAGCCGATGCCGAGGCTGGTGCCGTTGGCTCCCGTGCCAAAGTCGGCGGCCAGCACTGCGGCGCCACAACCGCCCAGCACCAACCAGAACGTTCCGATCATTTCGGCGGCGAGCGCCTTTGGGTGAAACATGGTCATCCCTCCCGTCGAGGAGGCCGGCGTCCGTCGCCGACGCTCCGACGAAGTTAACCGAGGCCTGGGTCCACAGCGGGGATGATGGGAAGTGCCTACCGCCCGAAGAACGAACTGATCGCGTCGCTGAGCGGATCGACACCCGCAGTCGATCGGGTCACGGTCGACTGGCCCGGACCGGTGATGGGATCGCGACTGCGTATGCCGTTGCGGGCGACGTGCTCGGTCCACTGCGCACCGTCCCAATAGCGATGGGTGAAGCGGTGGGTGGGATCGGGGAACCACCCCGCCGGTCCGGTTGCCGCCCTCGACGTGGCAGGGCCAGAGGACGCGGCGGGGGCTGAAGCCGGTGTTCGGCCCGTGGGACGGGTTGAGGACCAGCCGGTGGTTTCGGTGCCGGGGTGATGGGAGGGCTCGGGAATCAGGCTCTCGGCCGTTTGGAACTTCGGAGCCGCCACCCGGGAGCCAACCGTGTACCGCTCGCCGATCGTCGAGACCTCGCTGACCGGAATGGGCGCGGCGTTCAGGCTGAGCCGGTTGGCGGCCGTGTTCAGCCGGGAGGCGAAGGTGCGTGCGTCGGAGCCTTTCCTGACCGGCACGGGCACCGCCATGGTGAAGCCGTCCCCGGTGACGACGAGGAACAGGCCACTTTCACCCCGACGGGAGCGAAGCACTTCCTGAGTGGCTTCGTCCAGCGTGATGCGGCCCGCAGCGGCGTCACGGCGCAACGCAGCCGGTGTCTTGACCGACGCCCGGGCATCGGTCAGTGGATGGTCATCGGTGCCGTGCACGATCCGGTCACCGGTGACGCGTACTCCCCGAAACGTACGTTCCACCGGAGTCAGTCCTCGAGCCAGGCCGGCGCACGGTCCAGCAGAAACTCGCTGACCACACCGCACTTCTCCAGCTCGTCGGCCAGGTTTTCGGTACCCATGAACACCTGGCCGAGCGATACCTCAACCCGCGCGACGATGGTGAGGCTGCGCTCGGCGGGGTCGGTCACCGAGGCGTAGGTGTCGATGGCTGAGACCTCGATGGGCAGGTCGGTGCCGCCCACCCCTGCCAGGTCGGTGGCCAGAACCAGCAGGTCGGGGCCGGAGGGCAACGGCGGGAGCGACCATGTGAAGATCAGCGGGATCGTGAATCGATCCTCCGGCTCTTCGGCCTCCCGCAACTCCATGATGTGGTCCTCGAAGGCCAGCAGCACCCGAGGATCGAGTTCGACGGCCACGTGAAGGTCCAGCGGCCCGCCGCAAGCCGCCTCGGGGTGGAGGTCCACCTCCCAGGCCTGACGCATGGAGTAGGTCTCCACGAAGTGACGCTCATCGTGGACGTGGAAACCATGCTCCACCGCCTGGTCTTTCAAACCGGCGATGTAACCGGCAAGGTCGATGACGGCCACCAAGGGTCCTTTCAGGCTTGGGTTGGGCACAGGCAACGGAATGATCGGGTGATGCACCCGTACCTGGATGACCACAGGCTGTCACGGACGCGCCCTGCGGCGCCATGGGAGTGCGACCCGGGGAGGAGGCGCCACGCCACCGAGCACTGTTGAACCCCGGGTCGCACGTCGGTCGGCGAGCGGTCAGGATGGACCGATGCAACCCGCCGAGGCTCTCAAACTGCTCGATCGGGTGGCCGCCGACATTCTGGCCGCAGTGAACGAGGTGACCGACCGGCGCGCCCGCAGCGACCGTCCGGGTCAGTACCAACTGGATCTGGTGGCCGACGGGGGAGCGGTGGCAACGCTGACTGCTGCGGGGCTCGGCGTGCTGTCCGAAGAGTCCGGTCGGCACCACCCGGAGCGATCGCTCCAAGTGGTGCTCGACCCGGTTGACGGGTCAACCAACGCATCACGCGGGCTGCCATGGTGGGCCACCTCCGCCTGCGTTCTCGATGATGAGGGCCCATGGGTATCGCTGGTTCGGAACCAGGTTCTCGGCACCACGTACACGGCGGTGCGGGGCGGGGGCGCCCAGCGTGACGGTCAACCGATGACGCCGGTCGCAGCGCCGTTGGTGGACGACTCGATGGCGGCGATCAACGGGACACCCGTATCGCACCTGGGGTGGAAGCAGTTCCGCAGCTTCGGGGCCGCCGCACTGGACGTGTGTGCGGTCGCCGAGGGCACCCTCGACCTGTACCTGGATGCCACCACCACCGGCAACGCCCAATGGGACTTCCTGGGCGGCCTGCTGGTGCTGACCGAGATGGGCGGGGTGATGCTCGACGCACAGGACCGGCCGGTGGTCGCCGTGTCGCCCCCCGAGCGCCGTCAGCCCATCGTGGCCCGCAGCCACGAGGCCGCCGCCGAGGCGCTGCGGAGGGCGCGTGCATCAGGGTGGTGGCGAACCCCGGTGCGTTGGGACACCTCCAAGTAGCCTGAAACGATGCTGAGTGCGCTGCATCGCCTGGGTTTGGGCGCTTACCGTCTGTTGCCCACCCGGGCCCGTCGCATGGTGGTCAGGTTGCTGTCGCCCACGTTTACCGCCGGGGCCATCGCCGTGATCCTCGACGACCGCGACCGCATGCTGGTGGTGCGTCAGGCCTACCGAGGCCGGTGGGGCCTGCCAGGTGGGTTGATGAAGCGTGGAGAGCTTCCGCTGGACGCGCTCCGCCGTGAGGTACGCGAGGAGGTGGGCATCGCCATCGTGACCGATGGTGGTTCCGAGGTGGTGCTCGACCCTGAGCCACGCCGCATCGATGTCGTGTTTCTCGCACGTCCGGCTGCCGGCGCAGGCGAGCCTCGACCGTGCTCGGTGGAGATCGAAGCGGTCCAGTGGGTGACCCCCGACGGCCTTCCGCCGATCCAGATGGAGACCGCGATGGCACTTGAGCGACTGCACGTCACCGGGCATCTCCCCACGGCGTGGCACGGCGTCGCCGAAACGGCGGTCGACAACTGGCGTCAGTCGATGGGCCCCGCCTGATCAGCCGCTACGCTCGGCCGCTTCGGGCGCTTAGCTCAGCTGGTTAGAGCACCTCCCTTACAAGGAGGGGGTCGGGGGTTCGAGTCCCTCAGCGCCCAC
>ERZ724524.177-NODE-177-length-39719-cov-14.182306_pt1 | contig 39719 bp, 36 predicted proteins | sample MGYA00376057_ERZ724524 | MGnify/ENA primary metagenome ERZ724524 (study PRJEB28724, sample SAMN07190888) | wastewater metagenome | isolation source: influent of sewage treatment plant in Hong Hong | place: USA: Christiansburg, Virginia | collected 2016-03-01 ...
GGGCCGGGGCTTTGCCGTGGTGGCCGATGAAGTGCGCAAGCTGGCCGAACGCACCACCAGCTCCACCCAGGAAATTGCCGCCACCATCACGGCGATTGTGACCGACACCCAGCGGGCTGCCGAGCGGATGGAATCGGTGCGCAGCCGGGTGGGCCACGGCGTGGAACTGGCCCAACAGGCGGGGGCGGCATTGAACACCATCGACGAGCACACCGCCAGCGCGGTCAAGGTGGTGCAAAACATTGCCGGTGGCACGCAGGAACAGCGCAGCGCCAGCCAGACGATCACCCACACCATTGAGCAAATCAGCCAGATGGCCGAAGACACCCACCAGATTGTCAGCAGCAACGCCAGTGATGTGGATCAGCTCAAGCAGGTGGCCGGGCAGTTGCGCGAGGGGCTGCAGCAGTTCAGGCGATAATTGTTTATTTGTTGCGTCCCGAGTGATCCCGGGTAACACGCTTCCCGCCAGCGGGCGCAATGCCCCTGGCGTCTGTTTTTGTTTTTACGCGGCTTACAGCACCATGGCCGCCAGCACCCGGCGGTTTTCCCCCATCAGAATATTGTAAGTGCGACAAGCCGCACCGGTGTCCATGGTTTCCACGCCAATACCGGCATTGATCAGCGCGGCGGTCAGGCGCGGGTGGACAAAGCGCATGCGCGCACCGCTGCCAAACACCACCACCTCGGGCTGGTAGGCCAGCAGCGCGGCAAAATCGGCCTCGCCCAGCCCATCCAGCCCGGCCTCGCCCCACGGTGCCAGTTGGTCGGCCATGAGCAGAATGCCGTGACTGTAACGGGTTTGATTGACTTCGATATGGTCGTCGCCGTAGCCGGTGACGATATTCTGGTTGGCGGCGGTGGTCAGGTGTAGTTTCATCGGCGGGGGCGTCCTTAAGTTCAGGCAATGCGCACCACAACAGGGCGGTGGCCCGGGCGTGTGACAGGATGGTGCGCGGATTCGTGCGTTGCACAACAGTTTTGGGTTACGATTATAAGTTCCTTTATACCCACACGTAAGCAAACGTGTAGCCAGGAGCGTGATCGTGACTGCCCGCCGCGCCAATGCACCGAAAGCCCCGCGCGGCCAGCGTAGCCCGCGGGCGCGTGTGTTGGCGGCCCCCCGCCCAGACCCTCAGCCGGATTTTCCTAAAATGCAACCTATTCGCAAATCGAAAAAGCTCGACAACGTCTGCTACGACATCCGTGGCCCGGTGCTGGCTCGCGCCAAGCAAATGGAAGAAGACGGCCAGAAGATCATCAAGCTGAATATCGGCAATCTGGCGGCGTTTGGCTTTGATGCGCCGGAAGAAATCCAGCAGGACATGATCCGCAACCTGCCCAACTCGGCAGGCTATTCCGATTCCAAGGGGATTTTTGCCGCACGCAAGGCAATCATGCACTACACCCAGGAAAAGAAAATCAAGGGTGTGACGCTGGAAGACATTTACGTTGGCAACGGCGTGTCCGAGCTGATTGTGATGGCAATGAACGCCCTGCTCGACGCCGGCGACGAAGTGCTGGTGCCGGCACCAGACTACCCGCTGTGGACCGCCGCCGTCAGCCTGTCTGGCGGCACCCCGGTGCATTACCTGTGTGACGAAGCCAATGAATGGCTGCCCGACCTGGACGACATGCGCGCCAAGATCACGCCAAACACCCGGGCAATTGTCATCATCAACCCGAACAACCCCACCGGCGCGCTGTATCCGGACAGCACGCTGAAAGCCATTGTCGAGCTGGCGCGCCAGCACGGGCTGATTGTCTGTGCCGACGAGGTGTACGACAAGGTGCTGTACGACGGTGCCACCCACACCTCGATTGCCTCGCTGTCGGAAGACGTGCTGACGCTCACCTTCAATGGCCTGTCGAAAAACTACCGTTCCTGCGGTTACCGTGCCGGCTGGATGGTGGTGTCCGGCGACAAGCGCCCGGCCAAGGATTACATCGAAGGGCTGGACATGCTGGCGTCGATGCGGCTGTGCGCCAATGTGCCCGGCCAGTGGGCCATCCAGACCGCGCTGGGCGGCTACCAGAGCATCGACGACCTGGTGGCCGAAGGCGGGCGCATGCGTCGCCAGCGCGACCTGGCCCACCAGCTGATCAACGCCATTCCCGGCGTCAGCTGCGTCAAGCCCAAGGCCACCTTGTATATGTTTCCGCGCCTGGACCCGGCGGTATACCCGATTGCTGACGATCAAGAGTTCATCAGCGAACTGCTGCAGGAAGAAAAAGTGCTGCTGGTGCAGGGCAGCGGCTTTAACTGGCCGCATCCAGACCACTTCCGCCTGGTGTTTTTGCCGCATGAAGACGACCTGCGCGAAGCCATCAACCGGGTGGCGCGCTTCCTGGAGACTTATCGCCGCCGCCACGGTACGGCATAATCCGCGCAAAGCCTGAACTTGGCCGGCGCGCCGCATGACGCGCCGGCCTGCTGTCAACCAACCAACTCTTGGAATCAAGCAACCATGAAACCGATCAATGTAGGCCTGCTGGGCGTGGGGACTGTGGGTGGCGGCACCGCCACCGTATTAAAGCGCAACGCGGCTGAAATCAGCCGTCGCGCCGGGCGTGACATTGTGCTGAAAATGGCCGCCAACCTGGATCTGGACGCTGCCCGCGCCATTGTGGGCGAAGGCGTGGACGTGGTGGCCGACGGCTTTGCCGTGGTGCGCCACCCAGACATCGACATTGTGGTCGAACTGATTGGCGGCACCGGCATCGCCAAAGACCTGGTGCTGGCCGCCATCGACAGCGGCAAGCATGTGGTCACCGCCAACAAAAAGCTGCTGGCCGAACACGGCAATGAAATCTTTGCCCGCGCCCAGGAAAAAGGCGTGACCGTGGCGTTTGAAGCCGCCGTGGCCGGTGGCATTCCCATCATCAAGGCGCTGCGCGAAGGCCTGTCGGCCAACCACATCGAATGGATTGCCGGCATCATCAACGGCACCTCCAACTTCATCCTCACCGAAATGCGCGACAAAGGTGCCGCCTTTGCCGACGTGCTGGCCGAAGCCCAGCGCCTGGGCTACGCCGAAGCCGACCCCACCTTCGACATCGAAGGCCACGACGCCGCGCACAAGCTGACCATCATGGCCGCGCTGGCCTATGGCATTCCGATGCAGTTTGACAAAGCCTATCTGGAAGGCATCAGCAAGCTGTCGGCCTGCGACATCCGCTATGCCGAAGAACTGGGCTACCGCATCAAGCTCTTGGGCATCACCCGCCGCACCGACAAGGGTGTCGAGCTGCGCGTACACCCGACGCTGATTCCGGAAAAGCGCCTGATCGCCAATGTGGATGGCGTGATGAACGCGGTGATGGTCAAGGGCGACGCCGTGGGTGCCACCATGTACTACGGTGCCGGTGCCGGCAGCCTGCCCACCGCCTCTGCCGTGGTGGCCGACATTATCGACGTCACCCGCCTGGCCACCGCCGACCCGGAACACCGCGTGCCGCACCTGGCCTTCCAGCCGGACCGCCTGGCCGACCTGCCGATCCTGCCGATTGGCGAAGTGGAAAGCTCTTACTACCTGCGCGTCAACGTCATCGACCGCGCTGGCGTGCTGGCCGAACTCACCCACATCCTGGCCAGCGAAGGCATCTCGATTGAAGCGCTGATCCAGAAGGGCAGCGAACGCGGTGCCGAAGCCGAAATCGTGCTGCTCACCCACCGTGTGGTGGAAAAGCATGTCAATGCCGCCATCGCCCAGATCGAAGCGCTGGACAGCGTCACCGGCAGCGTGACCAAGCTGCGCATGGAAGCCCTCAACGGCTGATTGCCCACTCAGCCCCGGCCCGCCCGCCCCGGCGGTGCCGGGGTTGCCGTTTTTTATCTGCGCAACCCCGCAAAGCGACCGAACATGAAATACATCAGCACTCGCGGCGGCATGGCCCCCGCCACCTTCTCTGACATCCTGCTGGCCGGCCTGGCCCCCGACGGCGGCCTGGCCATGTGCGAAAGCTACCCGCAGCTGAGCCGCGCCGAACTGGACGCCATGCGCGGCATGAGCTACCCGGAACTGGCCTTTGACCTGATCCGCCGCTTTGCCGATGATATTCCGGCCAGCGACCTGAAGGCCATCGTCGATAAAACCTACACCCGCGCCACCTATGGCACGGATGAGATCACCCCGCTCAAGCGCCTGGAAGACGGCCTGTATATTCAAGAGCTGTCCAACGGCCCGACCCTGGCCTTCAAAGACATGGCCATGCAGTTGTTGGGCAATCTGTTTGAATACACCCTGGCCAAGCAGGGCGAAACCCTGAACATCCTCGGTGCCACCTCCGGCGACACCGGCTCCGCCGCCGAATACGCCATGCGCGGCAAGCAGGGCGTGCGCGTGTTCATGCTCTCCCCGCATGAAAAAATGAGCCCGTTCCAGACCGCGCAGATGTTCAGCCTGCAAGACCCGAACATCTTCAACCTGGCGGTGCGCGGCGTGTTTGACGACTGTCAGGACATCGTCAAGGCCGTGTCCAACGACCACGCCTTCAAGGCCAAGTACAAAATCGGCACGGTGAACTCCATCAACTGGGCGCGGGTGGTGGCCCAGGTGGTGTACTACTTCAAGGGCTATTTTGCCGCCACGCAAAGCAATGACCAGCAAGTCAGCTTCAGCGTGCCGTCCGGCAACTTTGGCAATGTCTGCGCCGGCCACATCGCCCGCATGATGGGCCTGCCGATCCGCAAACTGATTGTGGCCACCAACGAAAACGACGTGCTCGACGAGTTTTTCCGCACAGGCCGCTACACCGTGCGTGGCGCGGCCAACACCTGGCAAACCTCCAGCCCGTCGATGGACATCTCCAAGGCGTCCAACTTCGAGCGCTTTATTTTCGATCTGGTCGGCCGCGACGCCGAGCAAGTGCGCGCGCTGTGGCACGCGGTGGACACCACCGGCCAGTTTGACCTCTCCGCCAGCCCGCTGTTCGCCAAGATCAGCGCCGAATACGGCTTTGCCTCCGGCAAGAGCACCCACGCCGACCGCCTGGCCACCATCCGCCACACCTTCGAGCAATACGGCGTGATCATCGACACCCACACCGCCGACGGCCTGAAAGTGGGCCTGGAACAGCGCGAAGCCGGCGTGCCGCTGATCTGCCTGGAAACCGCCCTGCCGGCCAAGTTCGAAGCCACCATCCGCGAAGCCCTGGACTGCGACCCGCCGCGCCCGGCGGGGTTGGAAAATATCGAAGCGCTGCCGCAGCGCTTTGAGGTGATGGATGCGGATGCCGAGCAGATTAAGGGGTTTATTGCTGGGCATGTTTAAGGATGAGAATCTGACCGCTGATTGCCTCCGACCCTGGCGTCGGTAGCGCTGCGTGAAGTGTTGTGGAAATAAAGACGCCCACCCCAGGTTGGGGTGGGCGTCAGCATCAGTCCTTATTATCCTGCGCTTTCGCGCAGCGCAGGATAATGCTTCAGGGCCGTTGGCAGGCCAGCAGGTAGTTTACCTGGCTGTCTTCGCCCAAACGGTAAACCTGGCTGAGCGGGTTATAGCTCATGCCGGTGATGTCGCACACTTCCAGCCCGGCATGGCGGGCCATGCGGCCCAGTTCGGACGGTTTGAGAAAGCGGGCGTATTCGTGGGTGCCGCGTGGCAGCATGTTCAGCACATACTCGGCCCCGAGCACTGCCAAGGCATAGCTTTTCAGATTGCGGTTCAGCGTGGAAAAACACACGGTTCCGCCGGGTTTCACCAGGGTGGCGCAGGCCCGCACCACGCTTTGCGGATCGGGGACATGCTCCAGCATTTCCATGCAGGTCACCACGTCAAACTGGCCAGGCAGTTCCTCGGCCAGGTCTTCCACCGCCACACAGCGGTAAGCTACTTGCACGCCGGATTCCAGCGCGTGCAGCTGCGCCACTTTCAGTGACTTCTTGGCCAGGTCGATACCCAGTACCTCGGCACCGGCGCGAGCCAGCCCTTCGGACAAAATCCCGCCGCCGCAGCCCACATCCACCACCCGCTTGCCAGCCAGACCGCCGGCCTGCTGGCTGATATAGTCCAGCCGCAGCGGGTTGATGTCGTGCAGCGGCTTGAATTCGCTGCTGGTGTCCCACCACTTGTGGGCCACCTGGCTGAATTTTTCCAGTTCAACCTGATCGACGTTGCTCATCGTCGCATCCTCAAAAAACATCGGTAAAAGAATCAGGCGTCAGCATGCCGGATGATTGTCTTGCGCGTGCTGCGCTGGCGCAAGACAGGGGCAGGTGGCAAGTGCCTTGCCCCATTGTTATCCCGCTCAACCGGCAATTTTCACCCGCCAGGCTTCGGCTTTGCCCAGCAGTTCAGCTTCGTTCACCGTCAGCAGGGTACGCTCGCGCAGCAGGGCGCGGCCAGCCACCCAAACATGGCTGACCTGTTCGCGACCGGCGGCGTAAACAATATGCGAAATCGGGTCGAAGGCCGGGGCGGTTTCCAGGCTGCCCAGGTCCAGGGCAATCACGTCGGCGTCCTTGCCAACGGCCAGGCTGCCGGTGCGCTCGGCAATCCCCAGCGCCTTGGCGCCATTCAGTGTGGCCATGCGCAGTGCGGTGGCGGCGGGGACGGCGGTGGGGTCCTGGGTGCCCACCTTGGCCAGCAGCGCGCTCATCCGGGTGTCGGCCAGCATGTCCAGCTTGTTGTTGGAGGCGGCACCGTCGGTGCCGATGCCGACATTCACCCCGGCAGCCAGCAGTTTTTGCACCGGGGCAATGCCAGAAGCCAGCTTCATGTTCGAGGTTGGGTTATGCGCCACCGATACACCGTGATGGGCGGCCAGGGCAATTTCATCGTCGTTGAGGTGAACCATGTGCGCGGCCACCAGGCGCGGCGACAGCAGGCCCAGCGCGGCCAGGCGCGCCAGCGGGCGAACCTTGTGCTCGGTCAGGCTGCCGGCAATTTCGTCCTGGGTTTCGTGGATATGGCAGTGAATCGGCATGTCCAGCTGGTCGGCCAGGGTAATCACCTTGCGGAAGGTGGCGTCGCTGACGGTGTACGGCGCGTGGGGGGCCAGGGTGAAGGTCACCAGCGGCTCGCCAACAAATTCGTCACGCTCTTTCAGGCCCTTGGCGATGTAGTCGTCGGCGTTCAGACCATAATTGGTGGGAAATTCCAGAATCGAGCACCCCACAAAGGTACGCATGCCCGACGCCAGCCCGGCGCGCGCCACCGCCGAGTTGTAAAAGTACATGTCGTTGACGGTGGTGGTGCCGCTGCGAATCATCTCGGCCATGCCAATCAGCGAGCCTTCATAGACAAATTCGTCCGACACATGTTTGCCTTCAGCCGGCCAGATATGGTTTTGCAGCCAGTCCATCAGCGCCAGGTCGTCGGCGTAGCCGCGCAGCAGGGTCATGGCGGCGTGGCAGTGCAGATTGACCAGGCCGGGCATCAGCACATGGCGATCCAGGCGCACGGTTTCCTTGGCGCTGACCGCAGCCACGCCTTCCGGCGGCACAATCGCCACGATTTTGCCATCGCGGATGGCCAGGGCGTGGTCGGCGAGCACTTCGCCATCGGTTTCAACGGGAACAATCCAGCGGGCCTGGATCAGCAGGTCTACGGTCAGGGACATGATGGCCTTGGTGAGAACAGTCAGTAAAGGTGAGCGGACGATCCACCCGTGCCGGCAGCGGCTGCCGGGGCAAACGGGGGAATGAAACAGGCAGAATTTTACCTGAATCTGCTTCGGCAGGTGAGCCGCGACCGATCCGGCTGGCGGCACGCGTGGGGCCAGATCGGGGGGGCCTGGTGCGGGGCCATGGGGGTATTTGGGTTGGTTTGGCGCAGATTTCGCTGGATTTTGCCCGATCTGTCCCGCCATGCGGGCCGGGTGTGCCTGGATCAAACGCATGTTTGTTGCATTCTTGCTACAGCAAGGTGTTTGATTAATTCAACGCTTTATGAATCTACGGTCATTTAAAATGCCCATTTTTGGTGCGTTTACGCACAAATAACGGGCGCACCCCCCGTATTTCTACCGAATTTCGCCGATAAGTTGGGTGGGCGAGTGGGCTCAGGGTGTTTAATGGATCAGCGTTTTGATAAATTTATTAAACACTCGCCGTTTTCTGGCATGCTTCTCGCTCTAAGCCCAGCCGTTGAGGCAACAGAGAGCAAACACCGCTTGACCCTCTGGCGGCAGGGCAAAAAGGCAGTGCTGATTTTCCGGTGAAGCCGGTTAATATCACCGCCAAGACGCTTTACAAGCGTGACTGCATCCCCGTAATCTTGCCTCACAAAAATAGAACATGATTCCGCATTGCGGAACAGCCGCTGCCCCTAGAGGAGATCATTTCAGTGTCCGTAGCCTCCCCTGCTTCCGATGTGCTGGTCAGTTTTCGTGGCGTGCAAAAAAGCTACGATGGCGAAAACCTTATCGTCAAACACCTCGACCTCGACATCCGTCGTGGCGAATTCCTCACCTTGCTGGGGCCGTCCGGCTCGGGCAAAACCACCTGCCTGATGATGCTGGCCGGCTTTGAAACGCCCACCGCCGGCGAAATCCGCCTGGACGGCAAGCTGCTTAACCGCGTGCCGCCGCACAAGCGCAACATCGGCATGGTGTTCCAGAACTATGCGCTGTTTCCGCACATGACCGTGGGCGAAAACCTGGCCTACCCGCTGAAAATCCGCAAACTGGCCGCTGGCGACATTGACGCCAAGGTCAAGCGTGCGCTGGGCATGGTCAAGCTGGACAAGTTTGCCAACCGCTACCCCGGCCAGATGTCCGGTGGCCAGCAGCAGCGCGTGGCGCTGGCGCGGGCACTGGTGTTTGAACCGCAGCTGGTGCTGATGGACGAGCCGCTGGGCGCGCTGGACAAGCAGCTGCGCGAACACATGCAGCTGGAAATCAAGCATATCCATGAAACCCTGGGCGTGACCGTGGTGTACGTTACCCACGATCAGTCCGAAGCACTGACCATGTCCGACCGGGTGGCGGTGTTCGACAAGGGTGAAATCCAGCAGATTGACACCGCCAAGGCACTGTACGAAGCGCCGGTTAACAGCTTTGTGGCCAGCTTCATTGGCGAAAGCAATGCCCTGAGCGGCAAGGTGGACAGCGTGGCCGATGGCTTCTGCCGCGCCAGCCTGCCGGGCGGCAGCAGCGTGAGCGCCCGCGCCGTGTGTGTGGAGCGCGCCGGTCAGCCCACCACCCTGTCGATTCGTCCGGAGCGGGTGATGCTGGGCGCACGCAGCGCCGACTGCGCCAACCGCTTTGACGCCACCATTGCCGAATTTATTTATCTGGGCGACCACCTGCGCCTGCGCCTGGACTTTGCCGGCAACAGCGGCTTTATGGTCAAGGTGCCGGTGCCGGAAGTTGACCCGTCCTGGCAGGTGGGCGACCGCCTGAGTATTGGCTGGCGCGCAGAAGATTTGCGAGCGCTGGATCCGCTGGCCATTTGATGTTGTACCTGTTGTATCCCCTGCACTAAATCCCACTGTCCCTCAAGAGGAGAGAACCGCATGAAAAAAATGATTCAGCTGGCTGCCGTGGCAGCTGTCGCCACCGCCTTTGCCGGTCAGGCTATGGCGCGTGATCTGGCTGTCGTGTCGTTTGGCGGCGCCAATAAAGAAGCTCAGGTGGCAGCGTTTTATCAGCCGTTTGAAAAAGCCACCGGCCAGAAAGTGGTGGGCGTGGATTACAACGGTGAAGTGGCCAAGGTCAAAGCCATGGTGGAAACCGGCAAAGTGACCTGGGACGTGGTGGAAGTCGAATCCCCGGAAGTGCTGCGCGGGTGCGACGAAGGCATCTACGAAAAAATCGACCCGAAACTGATCGGCGGCAAGGCAGCCTTCCTGCCGGGCACCGTGTCTGAATGTGGCGTGGGCATTTTTGTCTGGTCCACCGCGATTGCCTACAACGCCGACAAGCTGAAAGCCGCGCCGACCGGCTGGGCTGACTTCTGGGATGTGAAAAAATATCCGGGCAAGCGCGGCCTGCGCAAGGGTGCCAAGTACACCCTGGAATTCGCCCTGTTGGCTGACGGCGTGAAGCCGGCGGATGTGTACAAGGTGCTGGGCACCAAGGCTGGCGTGGAACGCGCCTTCAAGAAGCTGGACCAGCTCAAGCCGAGCATCCAGTGGTGGGAAGCCGGCGCACAGCCGCCGCAATTCCTGGCGTCTGGCGATGTGGTGATGAGCTCGGCCTACAATGGCCGCATCGACGCTGCCCAAAAAGAAGGCAAGAACCTGAAGATCGTCTGGAATGGCTCGATCTGGGACATCGACTCGTGGGTGATTCCGAAGGGCTCGCCGAACAAGGATCTGGCACTGAAGTTCGTGCAGTTTGCCAGCAAGCCGGAAAACCAGAAGAACTACTCGCACAAGATTGCCTATGGCCCGACCAACAAGGCCGCTACTGGCATGATCGACCCGAAAGTGCTGCCGACCCTGCCGACCGCACCGGCTAACCTGAATGGCGCGCTGGGCATCAATGTGCAGTTCTGGGTTGACCACGGCGAAGAGCTGGAAGAGCGCTTCAACGCCTGGGCGTCCAAGTAATCCCGTCCCGCCCTGACCGGCGGGGAATTTCACCGGCTGGCCTGGCTGGCCGGATGAAACTGCATCATCTGTCTTAGGGAAGCGGTGGGGCCGCTTCCCGTCGGAGCCCCGTCGGGGGGCGGGGCTCCGGCACCTCCAGCCAAGATTGGAACGCCTGTTCATGAATAGCCTGACTGCTGATACCCCGCTGATTGCCGCCGATGGCGTGCCGCTGGCGGTAAAACTCAAGCGCGCCGAACGGCGTAAAAAAATCCGCGCCGCCTTGCTGGTAGCGCCGCTGGCGGCATTTTTGCTGGCCACCTTTATTTTGCCGATTGCCTTGCTGCTCTATCGCAGTGTGGAAAACGGCGAGGTGCCCGCTGTGGTGCCCAAAACCGTGGCCGCACTGGCCCGCTGGCAGGGTTCGGGCATCCCCGACGACGCCACCTTGCGCGTGTTTGCCGACGAGCTGACCGCCGCCAAGGACAATAAACCGCTGATCGGCAATGCCGCCAAGCGACTGAATATGGAAATCAGCGGCTACCGCAGCCTGCTGACCAAAACCGTGCGCGCCATGCCGCTCGATCCGGCTGCCGGCCCGCTGCGCGAGCAGTTTGTCGCCCTCGACGAACGCTGGGCCGAGCCCGATTACTGGCGGGTACTGCGCCACCACGACAGCACGCTGACTTCGTTTTACCTGGCGTCTTCGCTCGACCTCAAGCGTGGTGCAGACGATAGCCTGCACCTGGCCGGTCCGGACGAGTCGATTTATCTGAAGATTTTTGGCCGCACGCTGTGGATGAGCGCCGTGGTGACCTTTTTCTGCTTTTTGCTGGGTTATCCGCTGGCCTACTGGCTGGTCAACCTGCCCACCCGCAAATCCAACCTGCTGATGATTGTGGTGCTGCTGCCGTTCTGGACGTCGGTGCTGGTGCGGGTGGCGGCGTGGATTGTGCTGCTGCAAAGCGAGGGTCTGATTAATAGCGCGTTGATGGTCATGGGCTTTGTCGATTCGCCGGTGCAACTGGCGTTCAACCGCATTGGCGTGTACATCGCCATGGTGCACATCCTGCTGCCCTTCATGATTTTGCCGGTGTTCAGCGTGATGAAAGCCATTCCGCCCACCTATATGCGTGCCGCCGTTTCGCTGGGCAGCCACCCGATTCCGGCCTTCTGGAAGGTGTATTTCCCGCAAACCGTCGCCGGTGTGGGAGCGGGTGCGCTGCTGGTGTTCATCATGTCGATTGGCTATTACATCACCCCGGCACTGCTGGGCGGTCCGGATGACCAGATGGTCAGCTACTACGTGGCGTTTTACACCAATAACACCGTGAACTGGGGCATGGCCGCCGCGCTGGGCAGCCTGCTGCTGGCCGCCACCATGGCCCTGTATGCCCTGTATGCCCGCATTGTTGGCGCCAACCGCCTGAGCTTAGGTTAAGGAGCACTGTATGTTGCAACCCTACGCGACACCCCTGGAAAAACTCTGGTTTTACGCCTTCCGGCTGTTCTGCATTGGCGTGCTGGTGTTTTTGATTTTGCCGCTGCTGGTGATCATTCCGCTGTCGTTCTCGGCAGATTCGTTCCTGATGTATCCGATCAAGGGCGTGTCCCTGCGCTGGTACGAGGCGTTTTTCACCAGCAGTGAATGGGTCAATTCGCTGAAAAACAGCCTGATTGTTGCCCCAGCAGCCACCCTGCTGGCCACCGTGCTGGGCACGGTGGCTGCGGTGGGCCTGACCAGCGCCGACTTTCCCGGCAAGTCGTTCATGATGACGGTACTGATTTCGCCAATGGTGGTGCCGGTGGTGATTGTCGGTGTGGGCGCGTATCTGTTTTTTGCCCCGCTTGGCCTGGCCAACAGCTATCTGGGCCTGGTGCTGGTGCATGCCGCCCTCGGTGTGCCGTTTGTGGTGATTACCGTCTCGGCCACCTTGCGCGGCTTCAACCCCAATCTGGTGCGCGCCAGCGCCAGCCTGGGCGGCAACCCGGTGTATACCTTTTTCCGCATCACCCTGCCCTTGATCGCCCCTGGGGTGATTTCCGGCGGTCTGTTTGCCTTTGCCGCTTCGTTTGATGAAGTGGTGGTTACCCTGTTCCTGGCCGGCCCGGACCAGACCACTCTGCCGCGCCAGATGTTTGCCGGTATCAAGGAAAACATCAGCCCCACCATTGCGGCAGCCGCCACCGTGCTGATTCTGTTCTCCATCGTGCTGCTGCTGACGCTGGAATGGTTGCGCGGGCGCAGCGAAAAAATGCGCACCGCCGCCTCGGCGGCCTGATGTGACGCCAGGCCGGCCCATCTCCGGAAAGGGTGGGCTGGTCTGGCGGGATTGAGATTTATCGGTTTTAACGCGTTTTTTGTTCCACGTCTCACCGTTGTCAGTTTCCCTCCTTGGCACAACCGATGCCGTCCTGTTCAACAGGGCGGATAAGGTTGTGCTTTTTTTTGGGCTGACTCATTCCCGGCCAACCTCGGCCTTCAGACCGGGGAGGATGTCCACGCATGGCCTGCTGGCATGCGCGGTGGGGAGGGGTTGGCCACACTTTTTGCGCCAGCACATGCCTGCCTGCGCGTGGTGCCATTGGCATGTCTGTTTGGGCGTTCACCGTAATTTCACATGGTTTTTCAATGCTTTGGCGTAGTGTGGCTTCCTGTGCTCCCAACTTCATCCTGCTGGACTGATTTTTGTATTTGCACCCCAACCAAGCACTTGCTAGAATGCTTGCCATCACGCCAGAACACCAAAGAGGAGAAACGGCACATGATGACCCCCGGACAACGATTTAAAGCCGCTGTTGCAGCAGAAAAGCCCTTGCAGGTCGTGGGCGCAATCAATGCCTACGCGGCCCGTCTGGCCGACCATTCCGGCTACAAGGCGCTGTATCTGTCCGGTGGCGGGGTGGCTGCCGGGTCGTGCGGGATTCCCGACCTGGGCATCACCACGCTGGAAGATGTGCTGATTGACGTGCGTCGCATCACCGACGTGACCGAACTGCCGCTCTTGGTGGATATCGACACCGGCTGGGGTGGCGCTTTCAATATTGCCCGCGCCATTCGTCATCTGGAAAAAGCCGGCGCTGCCGCCGTGCACATCGAAGACCAGGTGCAGCAAAAGCGCTGTGGCCACCGTCCGAACAAGGCCATTGTGCCGCTGGATGAAATGGTTGACCGGGTGAAAGCCGCTGTGGATGCCCGTCGCGATGGTGACTTTGTCATCATGGCGCGCACCGATGCGCTGGCCGTGGAAGGCCTGCAGTCGGCTATCGACCGCGCCTGCGCCTGCGTGGAAGCCGGTGCCGACATGATTTTCCCGGAAGCCATGACCGAACTGGCCATGTACAAGCAGTTTGTTGAAGCGGTGAAGGTGCCGGTGCTGGCCAATATCACCGAATTTGGCTCCACTCCGCTGTTCAGCACGGAAGAGCTGGCCTCGGTGGGCGTCTCGCTGGCGCTCTACCCGCTGTCGGCCTTCCGCGCCATGAACCTGGCGGCACTGAATGTGTATCAGACGCTGCGCCAGGAAGGCACGCAAAAGAATGTGGTCAGCACCATGCAAACCCGGATGGATCTGTACGATCACCTGGGCTACCACGAGTACGAGCAAAAGCTGGACGCGCTGTTTGTCAAGGATGGCCAATAAGCGCCGGATGGCACTGACGTAAACCGGAATACTATGGCGTGGCCAAGACCACGCCGCTTCCCACACATTGAAATAGAGGAGCACTCCATGTCTGAAGCACCCGTTGTCGGCAAACCGAAGAAATCCGTAGCCCTGTCCGGCGTTGCCGCTGGCAATACCGCCCTGTGTACCGTTGGCCGCACTGGCAACGACCTGCACTATCGCGGTTACGACATTCTCGACGTGGCCACCACCTGCGAGTTTGAAGAAATCGCTTACCTGCTGGTACACGGCAAGCTGCCGAACCAGGCCGAACTGACCGGTTACAAGAAAAAGCTCAAGGCCCTGCGCGGCCTGCCGGCTGCCGTCAAGGCGGCGCTGGAAGCCCTGCCGGCGGCCAGCCACCCGATGGACGTGATGCGCACCGCCGTGTCCGTGCTGGGTTGCGCCCTGCCGGAAAAAGACGACCACAATGCACCGGGCGCGCGCGACATCGCTGACCGCCTGATTGCCTCGCTGGGTTCGGCCCTGCTGTACTGGTACCACTTCAGCACCAACGGCAAGCGCATTGACGTGGAAACCGACGATGACTCGGTCGGCGGCCACTTCCTGCACCTGCTGCACGGCGAAAAGCCGTCCGAGCTGTGGGTGAAGGCGATGCACACCTCGCTGATTCTGTACGCCGAGCACGAATTCAATGCCTCCACCTTTACCGGTCGCGTCATCGCTGGCACGGGGTCGGACATGTACTCGGCCATCACCGGTGCCATCGGCGCGCTGCGTGGCCCCAAGCACGGCGGTGCCAACGAAGTGGCGTTTGAAGTGCAAAAGCGCTACGACTCGCCGGATGCCGCTGAAGCCGACATCAAGGCCCGCGTCGAGAAAAAAGAAGTGGTGATTGGCTTTGGTCACCCGGTTTACACCATTTCCGACCCGCGCAACAAGGTCATCAAGGAAGTGGCCCGCGACCTGTCCACTGCCGCTGGCGACCTGAAGATGTTCGACATCGCTGAGCGCCTGGAAAGCGTGATGTGGGACATCAAGAAGATGTTCCCGAACCTGGACTGGTTCAGCGCCGTGTCCTACCACATGATGGGCGTGCCGACCGCCATGTTTACCCCGCTGTTCGTGATTGCCCGCACCACCGGCTGGGCCGCGCACGTGATTGAACAACGCGAAGACGGCAAGATCATTCGCCCGAGCGCCAACTACGTGGGCCCGGAAGATCTGACCTTCGCGCCGATCAGCCAACGTTGATTGACTGATACCAGAGGGGCGAGCCGCGCAAGCGGCAGCGCCCCTTTTGCGCCCCAGAGCCTGCTCACAGGCCCCTTGCCGATCGTCTTCACCTGGATGTTGCCACGTCATGAACACTGCATACCGCAAATCTCTGCCCGGCGCTGCGCTGGATTACTTTGATACCCGCGCCGCCGTTGACGCCATTGCCCCCGGCGCTTACGACACCCTGCCCTACACTTCACGCGTGCTGGCCGAACAGCTGGTGCGCCGCTGCGAACCCGACGCGCTGACCGATTCGCTCAAGCAGCTGATTGAGCGCAAGCGCGATCTGGACTTTCCGTGGTACCCGGCCCGTGTGGTGTGCCATGACATTCTGGGCCAGACCGCGCTGGTGGACCTGGCCGGCCTGCGCGACGCCATCGCCGATCAAGGTGGCGACCCGTCGCTGGTCAACCCGGTGGTGCCCACCCAGCTGATTGTCGACCACTCGCTGGCCGTGGAATGCGGCGGTTTTGATCCGGATGCCTTTGCCAAAAACCGCGCCATTGAAGACCGTCGCAACGAAGACCGTTTCCACTTCATCGAGTGGACCAAGACCGCCTTCAAGAACGTGGACGTGATTCCGGCGGGTAACGGCATCATGCACCAGATCAATCTGGAAAAAATGTCGCCGGTGATTCAGGTGCGTGACGGTGTGGCCTTCCCGGATACCTGCGTGGGTACCGACAGCCACACCCCGCACGTAGACGCGCTGGGCGTGATCGCCATCGGCGTGGGCGGCCTGGAAGCGGAAACCGTGATGCTGGGCCATCCGTCGATGATGCGCCTGCCGGATATCGTGGGCGTCAAGCTCACCGGCAAGCGTCAGCCGGGCATCACCGCCACCGACATCGTGCTGGCGCTGACCGAGTTCCTGCGCAAGGAGCGCGTGGTGGGCGCTTACGTGGAGTTCTTCGGCGAAGGCGCTGACAGCCTGTCGATTGGCGACCGCGCCACCATCTCGAACATGTGCCCGGAATACGGTGCCACGGCGGCAATGTTCTACATCGACCAGCAAACCATCGACTACCTGAAGCTGACTGGCCGTGAGCCGGAACAGGTGGCCCTGGTAGAAAACTACGCCAAGCTGACCGGCCTGTGGGCCGATAGCCTGGTGAATGCGCAATACGAACGCGTGCTGGCATTTGATCTGTCCAGCGTGGTGCGCAATATGGCTGGCCCGTCCAACCCGCACAAGCGCCTGCCCACTTCCGCCCTGCAAGAGCGCGGCATTGCCGACGAAGCCAAGCTGGCCAGCGCCCGCGCTGAAGAAGCCGAAGGCCTGCTGCCGGATGGCGCGGTGATCATTGCCGCCATCACCAGCTGCACCAACACCTCCAACCCGCGCAATGTGGTGGCCGCCGCGCTGCTGGCCAAGCGCGCCAATGAGCTCGGCCTGACCCGCAAGCCGTGGGTGAAGAGCTCGTTTGCGCCGGGCTCCAAGGTGGCCAAGCTCTATCTGGAAGAAGCCGGCCTGCTGCCGGAACTGGAAAAACTCGGCTTTGGCATTGTTGCCTACGCCTGCACCACCTGTAATGGCATGTCCGGCGCGCTGGACCCGAAAATCCAGCAGGAAATCATCGACCGCGACCTGTATTCCACCGCCGTGCTGTCGGGCAACCGCAATTTTGATGGTCGTATTCACCCCTACGCCAAGCAGGCTTTCCTGGCCTCGCCGCCGCTGGTGGTGGCCTACGCCATTGCCGGCACCGTGCGCTTTGACATCGAGCAGGACGTGCTCGGTGTGGTGGACGGCAAGGAAATCCGCCTGAAAGACCTGTGGCCGTCGGATGAAGAAATCGACGCCATTGTCGCGGCCTGCGTCAAGCCGGAACAGTTCAAGCAGATTTACCTGCCGATGTTCGACCTGGGTGAAGTGCAACAGGCAGAAAGCCCGCTGTACGACTGGCGTCCGATGTCCACCTATATTCGTCGTCCGCCGTACTGGGACACCGAAGGCATGGGCGCGCTGGCCGCCAATCCGCGCACGCTCAAGGGCATGCGTGCCCTGGCCGTGCTGCCGGACAATATCACCACCGACCACCTGTCGCCGTCCAACGCCATTCTGGCCAGCTCAGCCGCCGGGGAATACCTGGCCAAGATGGGCTTGCCGGAAGAAGACTTCAACTCTTACGCCACCCACCGTGGCGACCACCTGACCGCCATGCGCGCCACCTTTGCCAACCCGCAGCTGGTGAACGAAATGGCCGTGGTCGATGGTCAGGTGAAGAAGGGTTCGCTGGCCCGCGTTGAGCCGGAAGGCAAGGTCATGCGCATGTGGGAAGCCATCGAAACCTATATGGACCGCAAGCAGCCGCTGATCATCGTCGCCGGCGCTGACTACGGTCAGGGCAGCTCGCGTGACTGGGCGGCCAAGGGCGTGCGTCTGGCCGGGGTGGAAGCAATTGCCGCCGAAGGCTTTGAGCGCATCCACCGTACCAACCTGATTGGCATGGGCGTGCTGCCGATGGAGTTCAAGCCGGGCACCACCCGTCTGACCCTGGCGATTGACGGCACCGAAACCTACGACGTGAAGGGCGACATCTCGCCGCGTTGCGACCTGACCCTGGTGATTCAGCGCAAAAATGGCGAAACCGTGGAAGTGCCGGTCACCTGCCGTCTGGACACCGCTGCCGAAGTGCGCGTGTACCAGGCTGGCGGCGTGCTGCAGCGCTTTGCCCAGGACTTCCTGGAATCCAACGCCGCCTAAGTGGTGTTGACCGGCCAGGCGGCAGCGCAAGCCCGCCGCCTGGCCAGCCCCCTTCGAGGAGAAAAGAACCCATGGCCACTGTAGCCCAGATCAAAGTTCCCGCCACCTATATCCGGGGCGGCACCAGCAAGGGCGTGTTCTTCCGCCTGCAGGATCTGCCCGAAGCGTGCCAGGTTCCTGGCGCGGCGCGTGACCAGCTGTTCATGCGCGTGATTGGCAGCCCCGACCCCTACGCCGCCCATATCGACGGCATGGGTGGCGCCACCTCCAGCACCAGCAAGTGCGTGATTCTGTCCAAGTCCAGCGTGCCCGATCACGATGTGGATTATCTGTACGGTCAGGTGTCGATCGACAAGCCGTTTGTCGATTGGTCGGGCAACTGCGGTAATCTGTCCACCGCCGCTGGCGCGTTTGCCATCCACGCTGGCCTGATTGATCCGGCCCGTGTGCCCGACAACGGCACCTGCGTGGTGCGTGTCTGGCAGGCCAATATCCAGAAAACCATTATCGCCCATGTGCCGGTGACCAACGGTCAGGTACAGGAAACCGGTGATTTCGAGCTGGATGGGGTGACCTTCCCAGCAGCGGAAATCGTGCTGGAGTTCATGGACCCGTCCGACGACGGCGACGATGGCGGTTCGATGTTCCCCACCGGCAATCTGGTGGACGATCTGGAAGTCCCCGGCGTGGGCACCTTCAAGGCCACCATGATTACCGCCGGCATTCCGACGGTGTTTGTCAACGCCGCCGACATCGGCTACACCGGCACCGAGCTGCGCGAGCAGATCAACACCGACCCGGAAGCGCTCAAGCGCTTTGAGGCGATTCGCGTGGCCGGCGCGCTGCGCATGGGGCTGATCAACACCCCGGAAGAAGCCGCCACCCGCCAGCACACCCCGAAGATTGCCTTTGTTGCCCCGCCGACCACCTACACGGCCTCCAGCGGCAAGATTATCGAAGCGGGTGATGTCGATCTGCTGGTGCGTGCGCTGTCGATGGGCAAGCTGCACCACGCCATGATGGGCACCGCTGCGGTGGCCATCGGCACCGCCGCCGCCATCCCCGGTACGCTGGTCAACCTGGCGGCTGGCGGCGGCGAACGCACCGCCGTGCGCTTTGGCCACCCATCCGGCACCCTGCGCGTGGGCGCAGAAGCCAAGCTGGTAGACGGCAACTGGACGGTGACCAAGGCCATCATGAGCCGCAGCGCCCGTATTTTGATGGAAGGCTGGGTGCGCGTGCCGGGCGATACATTCTGAGCGCGCTGCACTGACGTTTTTGTTTTAACGGGTTTCTTCGTGTCTGTTGTAAAACCCAGGTGATTGAGCCCGGCCTTGTGCCGGGTTTTTTTTAGGTGCCGGAGGCGTGCTGGCACCGCATACGCCCGCAGCGCTTCACAGCGGCGCGCTCATGGCGTTCTTCTGCTGCGCCCATCCGGATGCCAGCCCCGTTCCTGTGCCGGAGGTCGTGACCTTTTACGCACAAGGAGCACGCACATGCAATTTAACGACACGGCCAAAAAAACCGCGCTGGACGCGTTTGCCCAGCTTAAAGCCCCCGTCCGGGAGCAGATGCAGTTCAGTTCGGTGATGTTGCGCAATGGCCAGTTTACCGGTTCGGGCGTACTGGTGATGGATCGGGACAATCTTCAGGGCATTGTGACCGCCAAGCATAATCTGTGCGTCAACGCCAATATCCCCACCCCAACGCAATGGAACGATATTCAGGTCAACGATCTGGTGGTGCAGTTCTTGACTGGCCTGGTGGTGGGCTATGATTTTTCGCCTGGCCCGCTGAATAACACCACGCTGCCGCGCACCCTGCACGCCCAGGAATTGAACAGCCACACCAGCGATATCGAGTTTCGCAATGGCTATGGCCGCTGGGACTACGATCTGATGTTTATCGCCTTCAAAGACCCTGGCCTGGCGATTCGCCAGTATATGGCCAGCGCGCCGTCGCACCGGATTGCCTACAGCCATGCGGACATGCCGTTTTACCAGCAGGACATGGTGGGCAAAACGGTGTTTGTCACCGGCTTTGGCGACGTGCTGGCCGGCACGGGTGCGTCACTGAATCTGTCTCACCCCTGGCAGGTGCGCAACAGCCGGGTATTTGCCCACCCGCCACAAGTGCTGCGGCACAGCAAGCCGGCGCAATATTTCACCGATGTGCTCAGCCTGGAGGCCAGCGACAGCAGCAGCAGCGCGCCAGGCGATTCTGGCGGGCCGGTGTGGCATGTGGCGGCCAATGGCAAGGTGTATCTGCTGGGGGTGACGCTGGGGTCGAATTTCCTGTATGGCAGCCTGCCGCCGGACCGGCCAATCATCAATAATGCGGCGACCTATCTGTTTGCCGGTGGCTATCTGTTTTAAAGGCGGGCTGAAAAAACCATCATTCACGGTTTTTATGAATCAGTCCGTGCGTCCTTAGCTGCGCCGCCCCGCGCCCGGCGTTTTCAGCGCGGTATACAGCGCCTCCACTTCTGCGCGTGCCCACGGTGTGCGGCGCAAAAAGGTCAGGCTGGATTTAATGCTCGGGTTGCTGGTAAAGCAGCGGATATTCACCCGCTGCCCCAGCGCCTCCCAGCCATACTGCGCCACCAGTTCGGTGAGCAATGCTTCCAGGGTCACGCCATGCAGCGGGTTATTGTGTTGTGTCGGGTCGGTCATACGCTTACCTTGCGGCCAGAGTTCGGGTTACGGGTATAGGCACAAAAGCCCGGGCGCGGGCCGATTTTAGGATGGTTGCGGCAGGTGTCCGGGCGCTCGGCATAAATGGTACACAGGCGGCTGAGTGGGTCCAGATACTGGCAATCGCCATTGGCGCGCCGGCTTAAGGTAAACACGCTGTATTTGAAGTTGAAATGCTGAATCACCCGCTGTTTTTCCAGCCGCCGGGCAATCTGCTTGATTGGCTCCTGCAATTCAAACTCATCCACCACGCCCATGCGCACCAAATCCGGCAGGCGAACCTCCACCGGCATGCTGCAACAGCTGCCCAGGCAATCGCTGCATAAGCCGTTTTTGTACTTCACCCAGGTGCCCAGACGCTCAATATCGGCCACAACCCATCCTTAACGCATTGAATTCAAAAAACTTCCGTCAGTTTGCGGAAAGCGGGCATTCTACGGACAAGGGCCAGGGGTGGCAAGGTATTGTGGCGCAGTGGCGCAATGGCCTGGTGATTTGGTGAGGGGCTGCTCTGAATGGCCGCTGGTGGGGAAACCGCCTGATGGGTTACCACGGGTGCCAGGAGGTGTGTTCATTGGCCATGACACCCCGCCGCATAGGGCGCAATTGTTGTTCGCTGCGCGCATCTGACTGCCCGCCCATGGCAAAAACCAGTAGAATCCCCTGCATGAAAAAACTTTTTGTTTTCCTGCTCGCGCTGATCGCCTGCCTGCCGGCGCTGGCAGCCGGCACCCAGGATATCGCCACGCTGGTGGGTCAGGCGCGTCAGTTTGCCGAGGCTTCCCTGTCAGGCAGCCAGGCGCGGATCACCGTTGGCATGGTTGATACCCGCCTGCGCTTGCCCGCCTGCGCCACCCCGCTGCAGCCCAGCTGGCTGGGCGGGCGGATTGAGGGCAACACCGCCGTGGACATGGCCTGCCCCAGCGCTGGCTGGAATATCCGCGTGCCGGTCAGGGTGGAGCGCGATGCCATGGTGGTGGTGTTGCGCCGTTCGGTCTCCGCTGGCAGCACGCTGACCGCCGACGATGTGATGCTGGTGGCCGCCCGCAGCAATATGGCCGCTGTGTCGGTCACCGACCTGAACGAAGCCATTGGCCAGACCGTGACGCAAAACCTGTCTGCCGGGTTGATTTTGCGCCGGGGCTTGTTGCGCCAGCAGCAGATTATCCGCTCTGGCCAGAAAGTTCAGCTGGTGGCTTCGGATGGCAGTTTTCAGGTGGGGGCCGAAGGCGTGGCCATGAAAAATGGCAGTGTCGGCGATGTCATCGGTGTGCGCATGCCGTCTGGGCGGGTGATCAGCGGTGTGGTCAGCGCCAGTGGCTCAGTGGAAATCCGCTTCTGATACGGCAGGCGGTGTTCAGGCAGGTAAAGACCGCGCCAAGCGGGCGGAAACCGGCTAAACTACTCAAGATTACCGGGATTTTACCGATAGTCAGGCCTGATACCTAACGATATGCGTGAAGCGATGCCATGATGAAAATCGACTCCACTGGTAAACCAGTTGCCAGCCGGCCGGTTGGCGGTAAAAGCCGCGTTGGCGCACGCACGTCGGTGGCCAGCAGCAGCGCGCCGTCAGACAGCGTGGACATCAATCCCCTGGCCAGCCAGATGGCCGCTGCCGAGCAGGAAATTCGCCAGCAACCGGCGTTCGATGCCGAAAAAGTAGCCGCCATCAAAGATGCCATTGCCGCTGGCAAATTCCAGATCAACCCCGAGGCCATTGCGGATAGCCTGATTGCCGTGACCCGGGAACTGTTGCAAGACAAACCCTAACCAGGATCGTGCCGCCCCCATGAGTGATCGACTGCAGGAACTGAACCACCTGATTGAAGCTGAACGCACCGGTTACCTTGAACTGATCAGCCTGCTGGAGCAGGAACAGCGCCAGCTGATTTCCGGCACGGCACACAAACTGGAAGCCATCGCCCAGAAAAAAGCCCAAGCGCTGCAGGAACTCGACAGCCTGGGCCAGCAACGTGGCGACCATATGCGCGTGCTGGGCATTGTGTCGCTGGCGGCCTGGCGCAAGTGGCTGGCCGACAAACCCCTGCTGGCGGCCTGGCTGGGGCTGGAAGTGCTGGTGGAAAAAGCCAAGCTGATCAACGAAATCAACGGCAAGCTGATTGCCATCCATATGGAGCAGGTGGACGCCTCGCTGGAGGTGCTGTTCACCAGCGACCAGAGCACCTTTGCCTACCGCCGCGACGGCGCTGCGCGTTCTGCTGTCACCGGCGGTCGCCGCATCGGCTCGGCCTGATGCGTGTTTTGCGCCACTCCCAGGCCCGGCAGGCTGCCCAGCCGCCGGGCTTTATGGTATCGTGCTCATCACTGACCTCTAGGCTTCGGATTCCCGCATGACCCTGCTTTCGATTATTGTTGCCCTGGCGCTGGAACAGCTTCGCCCGCTGGGCAACCGTAACCGCCTGTTTCTGCTGTTTACCCGCTACGCCAACTCGCTGGAACGCAACCTGAACGCCGGCCAAAACCGTCATGGTGTGCTGGCCTGGCTGGCCGCTGTGTTGCCGGTGTGCCTGGTAGTGTATGGCGTGTACGCACTGTGCCTTCAGGTATCACCGCTGCTGGCCTTGGCCTGGAATGTGCTGGTGCTGTATCTGACCATGGGGTTTCGCCATTTCAGCAGCGCCCTGACCGATATTACCGATGCCCTGGCCGAACAGCGCCTGCACGATGCCCGCGCCGCACTGGCGCGCTGGTCCGGGCAGTCCACCAGCGAGCTGGAAGTCAATGAAATTGCCCGGCTGACCATCGAACAGGGCGTGATCGACAGCTACCGCCATGTATTTGCCACCATGTTCTGGTTTGCCCTGCTGCCCGGCCCGTGTGGTGCCGTGCTCTACCGCCTGTCCAGCATGCTTTACCAGAAATGGGGCGTGCGCGACAGCCAGTTTGGCGATCTGTTTGGCCGCTTTGCCTACCGCGCCCAGGATGCCCTGGACTGGCTGCCCACCCGGCTGACCGCCGTGAGCTTTGCCATCATGGGCAATTTTGAAGATGCCGTGTACTGTTGGCGCGCCCAGGCGCAGGCCTGGGGCCACTACGCCTATGGCATTTTGCTGGCCAGTGCAGCGGGTGCCATCGGCATCAAGCTAGGCGACCCGCTGCGCCAGGATTACACGGTCAAATACCGTCCCGAACTCGGTGTGGGCGACGAAGCCGACCCGCGCTACCTGAAAAGCGCCGTTGGCCTGGTGTGGCGCACGGTGATGTTCTGGCTGTTCATGATTGCCTTGCTGACGCTGGTGTGGTGGGTGTAAATCCTCCCTGCCGTCCGTCTGCCCCCCACCGGGAAAACACCGGCCATTGCCGGCCTATCCCGGTGGCCCGACTGTTTTCCCCTCCTGACTTGGGTGGCAATTCCTTTGGAACTGCGAAGGGTTGTCGCGTATAGTTACGTGTTTTTCTGAACTTATCTGCTGCGAAGGAATCCCGTCATGACGTTTGCCGAGCTTGGTTTGTCGCCAGAAGTGCTCAAGGCGGTTGAAGAGCTGGGCTACGCGTCGCCGACGCCGATTCAGGCTGCTGCCATCCCCGTGGTGCTCTCTGGCCGCGATATCCTGGCTGCTGCACAAACAGGCACTGGCAAAACCGCCGCATTTACCCTGCCGCTGTTGTCCCGCCTGCGCGTGCATGCCAATAACAGTGCCTCACCGGCCATGCATCCGGTGCGCGCGCTGATTCTCACCCCCACCCGTGAGCTGGCCGACCAGGTCAGCGCCAGCGTCAGCCAGTACAATAAATACCTGCCGCTGCGCTCTACCGTGGTGTTTGGTGGCATGTCGATGGAGCCGCAAAAAGAAGCCCTGCGTCGCGGGGTGGAAGTGCTGGTGGCCACGCCGGGCCGCCTGCTGGACCACATCGAACAAAAAACCGTGATGCTCAACCGGGTGGAAATGCTGATTCTGGACGAAGCCGACCGCATGCTCGACATGGGCTTTATCCAAGACATCCGCCGCATCATGAGCCTGCTGCCCGCCAGCCGGCAAACCCTGCTGTTTTCTGCTACTTTTGCCCCGGAAATCAAAAAGCTCGCCGCCGATTTCATGCGCGACCCGGAACTGGTGGAAGTGGCCCGGCAAAATGCCACCAGCGATACCATTGAGCAAGTGGTGTACGCCGTCGATGCCGCGCGCAAGCGCCATCTGCTGGTGCACCTGCTGCAGGCGCGCAATATTGCCCAGGTGATTGTGTTCTGCCGCACCCGTCAGGGTGCCGAGCAGCTGACGCGTGAACTCAAGCGTGACGGCCTGGCCGCCGAAGCGATTCACGGCGACAAGGCACAAAGCCAGCGGCTGGAAACCCTGTCGGCATTCAAGGATGGTCAGGTGCGCGTGCTGGTGGCCACCGACGTGGCCGCGCGCGGGCTGGATATTGAAGAGCTGCCGTTTGTGGTCAACTTTGAACTGCCCAACTCGCCAGAAGACTACGTCCACCGCATTGGCCGCACCGGTCGTGCCGGCAGCAAGGGCATTGCCCTGTCGCTGATGGGCGAAGATGAGCAACGCCAGCTGGAAGCCATTGAATCCCTGATCAAGCAAACGCTGACCCCGCAAACCGAAAAACGCTTCTGGCCCAGCTGGATGCCACGCCCGGAACGTCCGGAGCAGGCCCCGGTGGCCAGCGTGTCCGCCGCCCTCAGCGCCAGTGGTGCCATTGCCGCCCTGGCCGCCACCCCCACCCGCAGCACCCCGGTGACCCCAGTGCGCATGACCCATCCGGCACTGCGTGGCGAACCCCGGGAAATCCCCGCCCTGCTGCTGCCCCCGCGCTACCGCTAGGCGCTCGCGGAAAAATCGTCACCCCCGCCCCACGCTGGTGATGTTGCGGGGGGATGACGATTTGCACAAAACGATTGTTCTGCATCGCTCAGTCCCTCCCTAACAGATTGCCCAACCGCCGGCCCTGCGCTTGAATCAGGCCTGCCGGCCCCAATGGCCGGGTTTGCCTTCTGCTTATCTTTCCTGCTTTTCGTTTGTCCCGACATATCGCCCTGGCGCACGGCCCGTTATCGCAAGCGTGCGCCAGCAGCGCTTACTGTCGGCGTTTACGTTGCCGCTGCGTGTGCTGACGTGTCGATACCTTGGTCTTGGCCAAGCTGCCCTTGCCTTGCCTGGGCTTGCTGGATTTGACCTGCGGATGACGAACCGACTTTTTCAGCGTGTTGGCCGCTTTTGTTGCTGGTCTGGCCAGCTGTGAGCGTGGCGTCTTGCCGGTTTTTTTCGCGTGCAGCGTCGATTTTTTCACGGCCAGTTTTTTCCGGACGTGCGCAGACCGTTGAGTCACAGCCTTGCCGGATTGAGGCCGCAAGGTTTTCTTCACCGTTTTACCCGCATGTTTGCCCGCCTGGCGAACCGTGGCCTTGCCCGATGGGCGAACCGCCTTGGCCGGGCGGCTGACGGCCCGCCGCTGTTTGGCGTGAACCGACCGTTGGCCATGTTGGCGTGAGGCAGACGCATGGCGAGGGCGCTGTGCCGGCTTGGCATGTGGCTTGCTAGAAGAACTGACAGTGCGCGCAGGCGCAGAATCGCCCGGCAAGGGCAGATCATCGGCCTGGGCCACACTGAGCAACAAGGCCAGCGCAGTGGCAAGCAAGGTGCGTAGCATGTGATGTGTTACCTGTTGAGTTAATGTAAAACCGGCTGCCGTTTTGCGCTGCAGCAATGTCATATGTCACGAACGGCGATAAAACCAGCTTAATTTGTTGGTTTCTGGCAAAAAAATCCTGAAATACCCGTTGAATCTGCAATTGGCTCTTGGGTAAGATGGCTGCAGTAATACTACCGTTTGATTGCCGCCCTCTCCGGGGTCTTCCGGCGTGGGTAGCACCAAGTTCATCACTTTATCACGAGGCTCCCTATGATGACGATTTCCCGACGTTCCTTGCTGCTGGGCGCGCTGATGAGCGCGGTCATGCTTTCTGCATGCGGCAAAAAAGAAGAAGCCGCTGCACCGGTCAAGGAATACGTGGTGGGCACCGATGCTGCCTATGCACCGTTTGAATTTGAAAACGAAAAGAAACAGGTTGAAGGCTTTGATATCGACGTGCTGAGCGCCGTGGCCGACAAGGCTGGGTTCAAAGTCAAATTTATCAATACCCCGTGGGAAGGCATTTTTGCCACCCTGGCCCAGGGTGACCGTGACATCGTGATTTCGGCTGTCACCATTACCGACGAACGCAAGCAAAGTATGGACTTCTCCGAACCATACTTTGAAGCCCGCCAACTGATTGCTGTGGGCAAGGGCGTGACCGATGTGAAAACATTTGCCGATCTGAAGGGCAAAAAAGTTGCCGTACAAACCGGCACCACTGGCGATGACGTGGTGCAGAAGCTGCTGGGCAAAACCAGCGCCGACATCAAGCGCTTTGAATCCACCCCGCTGGCGCTGAAAGAGCTGGAAAGCGGCGGCGTACAAGCCGTGGTAGCCGATAACGGCGTGGTGGTCAACTACCTGAAAAACAACAGCAGCAATGGCATTTCCATCTTGGAAGACCGCGAAAGCTTTCAGCCGGAGTTTTACGGCATGGCGATCAAGAAAGGCAACGCCGAACTGCAGGGCAAGCTGAACGAAGGCATCAAGGCAATCAAGGCCGACGGCACTTACGACAAAATCTACGCCAAGTATTTTGGTGAAAAGAAGTAACACTCGGGTAAAATCCTGAGCACTTCAGACAAGGCGCGCCAGCCCCGGCTGGCCGCCTTGTGTCGTATATGACTTCACCCCGCACCCAGCGCTGCTGGCTGGCGCTTCACCTGGCGCATGGTCACGGTTTGCCGGCGGTCATCCGCTGCCCGGCGTGTCTGCTGCGGGTTTTGCTGCTCGAGGACTTATGGATTTTCGTTGGGGCATGATTGCCGAATACATGCCGCTGTTTATTGGCGGCATGCAAATGACACTGGGCATCACGGTGATTGCCGTGGTACTGGGCACCGTGATTGGCCTGCTGATGGGCATGGCCCGGCTGGCAGAAGCCAAATATGGCTGGAAACGCTATGTGTTGCGTTATCTGGTGCGCCTGCCCGCCACCCTGTATGTCACCTTTTTTCGCGGCACGCCGCTGTTTGTGCAGATTCTGCTGATCCACTTCGCCCTGATGCCGGCGCTGGTTCACCCCAGCGATGGCCTGCTGATTTCCGGCGAACTGGCCCGCGATATCCGCCAGAACTACGGTGCGTTTCTGTCTGGCCTGGTGGCGCTGACGCTGAATGCTGGCGCGTACATTACCGAAATTTTCCGCGCCGGGATTCAGTCCATCGACCGTGGCCAGGCCGAAGCGGCCCGTTCGCTGGGTATGAGCTACGGCCAGACCATGAAGTTTGTCATCATCCCGCAGGCGTTTCGTCGCATGCTGCCGCCGCTGGGTAATGAAGCGATCATGCTGCTCAAGGACAGCTCGCTGGTGTCCGCCATCGGCCTGGCCGAACTGGCGTTTGCTGCGCGCACCGTGGCCGGGGTGTACTCGCGCTACTGGGAACCTTACCTGACCATTTCGCTGGTGTATCTGCTGCTGACCATGGCCATGGCCGCCGGGGTGAACTGGCTGGAACGCCATTATCAGATTGCCTCGCATCGCTGAACGGTGCAGCAAAAATGACCCAGGCTTCGCGTGTGCTGGCCAGTTTGCTGATGGGGCTGCTTGTGCTGGCCAGCCTGGTGCAGGCCAGCCCGCCGCCCCGTATCGGCCTGGTGCTGGGCGGTGGCGGTGCGCGCGGCTTTGCCCATCTGGGCATTCTGGCCGAACTGGAGCGCCTGCGCATTCCGGTGGCCTGTATGGCCGGCACCAGCGCCGGCGCGCTGGTGGGTGGGTTTTACGCCGCCGGGCTAAGCCCGGACACCATCCAGCAGGCGTTTGACCGCACCGACTGGGACCGCGTGCTCAGCGGCCAGATGGAACGCGCCGACCTGCCGTTTCGGCGCAAACGCGACGATTACCGCAATTATTTCGACCTGCTCACCGGCTTTCGCGACGGCAGCCTGCGCTTTCCGCGCGCGGCGGTCAGCTCGCAGCATATCGACCAGCTATTGCACCAGATTACCGGCGATGTGGTGGTGGACAGCTTTGAACACCTGCCCATTCCGTTTCAGGCCATTGCCACCGACCTGCTGACCGGCGACACCTATGTGTTTGACCACGGCGACCTGGCCTTTGCCCAGCGCGCCAGCATGGCGGTGCCGGGCCTGTTTGAACCAGTCGAGCTGGACCAGCGCCTGCTGGTGGACGGCGGCATGGCCCGCCAGCTGCCGGTGGAAAACCTCAAGCGCCCTGGCGGTTGCGCCGACGTGGTGATTGCCATCGACGTGGGCTCTCCGTCGCTCAAGCATGAGGACATCCGCTCGTTTGTCGATGTGCTGGCGCAGTACACCCAGATTGGCGTGCTGCAAAATGTCCGCCAGCAGGAAAAACTGCTGGATCTGCAACACGATATCCTGATTCGCCCCGAACTGGGGCGCTACACCGCCGCCAACTTCAAAGACCATCGGGCGCTGGCCGAGCTGGGCCGGGAAGCCGTGCAAGCGCACCTGGCCGCCCTCAGCCGCTACAGCGTCAGCGAGGCCGAATATGCCGCCTGGCAGGCACAGCGACAGGCGCGCCGGACCGCCCCTGCCGTGGTGGACCGGGTGGCCATTGCCCCCACCGAAATCATCAGCGCGGCCAGCCTGGCCGAGCAGTTGCAGGTGCCACTGGGTCCGCTGGACAGCGCCGCGCTGCAGCAGCAGCTCACCCAGGTGTACGCCTCGGGCGATTTTGAACGGGTGGGCTACCGGCTGGCCCGCGACGGCAGCAGCACCGTGCTGGAAATGACCCCGCTGGAGCGCGCGGTGGCCCCCAATTATCTGCGCATGGGCCTGGGGCTGAACTCGGGCACCGACGGCCAGAATGCCTTCAGCCTGTTGTTCAGCCACCAGCGCATCTGGCTGAACAACTGGGGAGCAGAATGGCGCAATGAGCTGGCATTTGGCCACAGCCCCGGCTGGCACAGCGAGTTTTACCAGCCGCTGGGCCCTGCTAGCCGCTGGTTTACCGCCTGGTCCCTGCAAAGCCAGGAACACCCGCTGCGCTTGTACCTGCCCGGCGGCGAGCAACTGGGCAGCTACAGCGTGCGCCGTCAGGCCATACAGGCCGAACTGGGCCTGTCGCTGGCCAACCACGGCGAAATCCGCCTGGGGGTGTTCCGGGGCAGTGAACGCGCCCAGCGCGAAGTGGGCGACCCGGCGCAATTTGACTCAGGCCGGGAAAAAGTGGCCGGGGTGCAAGGCCATGTGGTGATCGACCAGTTTGACCGGCCCAAGCTGCCGCGCAATGGCTATTTGCTGCAGGCCGACTTCAGCCGGGCATTCACCCTGCTGGGCAGTAAGCAGGATTTCACCCATGTTCGCGCCCGGCTCGACCTGGCGCATACCCTGGACGCCAATACCCTGCGCGCCACGCTGAAATACGCCCGCACCTTTGCCCGCAGTGAGCGCATTGCCGCCGACCAGATTGGCCTGGGCGGGTTTCTCAACCTGTCTGGCATGGGGCCTAATCAGTTGCTGGGCCAGGACACCCTGCTGCTGCGGCTGATGGGCTACCGGCAGATTGCCGCCTTGCCCAATGCCATTGGCGGTGGGATGTATGCCGGGATGTCGCTGGAGGCAGGCCGGGTGCGCCATGCTGCACCGGGGCTGTACGCCCGTCAGGGCTGGATTCCGGCGGCCTCTGCTTATGTGGTGGCCGACAGCCTGCTGGGCCCGCTGTTTGTGGGGGTGGGCAAGGCCGTGGGCTCCAGTGTGATGGGGTATTTGTTTCTGGGCGCGGATTTCTAATCCGGCTGAGCGCCCACCGGCCAGCTTCCGGCCTGCACCCCGGATGGGGTGACCTGCAGATAACCGCCGCCTTCGCGGTGCCAGTCGCGCACCACCCAGCGCTGGCGCACCTGGCCGGCGTGCAGCCACTGGTGCTGGGCTGGCCGGTGGGTGTGGCCATGAATCAGGATGCTGCCCGGCGCGGCGCGGTCGAGCAGCGCGTCCACCGCCTGGCGATTCACATCCATGATGGCCGCCGGCTTGTGTACCTTGGCCTGGCCGGTTTCCTGACGCACCGCGCCCACCAGCCGGGCGCGCCAGCCCAGCGGCAGCGCCAGAAACAGCCGTTGCAGCCAGCGCTGATGCACCCTGGCGCGAAACCGCTGATAGGCCAGGTCGTCGGTGCACAGGCCATCGCCGTGACTCAGCAGATAGGGCTGGCCGTACAGTGTCAGCGGATGCGGGTCGGCCAGCAGGGTGACGCCACTGTCGCGGGCAAAGCGGGAGCCCAATAAAAAATCCCGATTGCCACGCAGCAGGAACACCGGCGTGTGCCGGGCAAATTCGGCCAGCCAGGCGCAGCACTGCCGGCTGAATGGCCGACGGTCGTCGTCACCCAGCCAGAATTCAAACAGATCACCCAGAATATACAGCGCGTCCACTTGGCCGGCGTGCGCCTGCAAAAAGGACTGAAACGCTTGGTTAAGCGCCGGGGTGGCAGGCGAGAGGTGCAGGTCGGCAATAAACAGTGTGGTCACGGTAAGCAGGCCAGGAGAAAAACCGCCCCGCGCAGCAGGGCTGGGCAGGGCGGACGCGCAAACGCGCGGGGGATGCACAGGCCAATCAGGCGGCGGCGTCTTCGATGATTTCCGCTTTTTCGATCACGATATCTTCCACCGGCACATCCTGATGCTGGCCGCTGCGACCGGTTTTGACCGTTTTGATCCGGTCAACCACATCCTGGCCTTCCACCACTTCGCCAAACACGCAGTAGCCCCAGCCGTGCATGTTTTCTGCGGTGAAGTTCAGCGAGGCGTTGTTCGACACATTGATGAAAAACTGTGCCGTGGCCGAATGCGGGGCCATGGTGCGGGCCATGGCGATGGTGTACGGCTTGTTTTCCAGGCCGTTGTTGGCTTCGTTGGGGATGGGCTCGCGGGTGGGCTTTTGCGCCATGCCCTGGGCAAAGCCGCCGCCCTGGATCATGAAGCCGTTGATCACGCGGTGAAACACCGTCCCGTCGTAGTGGCCGCTGCGCACGTATTCTTCAAAGTTGGCCACGGTTTTCGGGGCTTTTTCGGCGTTCAGTTGCAGGGTAATCACACCCAGGTTGGTGGTGAGCTTGATCATGCGGGAAGTCCTTGTCACAAATCGCAAAGGGAAAAAACGGGTTAACCGCGCCGGCCCGGTGCCAGGCAGTGGCACCACGGCCAGCACGACATCATTCGGCCTTGACCACGGCTTTTTCAATCACCACGGCTTCCATCGGCACATCCTGATACATGCCACGGTTGGTGGTGCGCACCCGGCTCATGCGTTCCACCACGTCCATGCCCTGGGTGACCCGGCCAAACACGGCGTAGCCCCAGCCTTGTGCCGTGGGTGCGCGGTGATTGAGAAAGCCGTTATTGCCCACGTTGATGAAAAACTGTGCGGTGGCCGAGTGCGGGTCCATGGTGCGGGCCATGGCCAGCGTGCCCGGCTCGTTTTTCAGGCCATTATTGGCTTCATTGGCAATCGGTGCGCGGGTATTGCGCTCGACCATCGCCTTGTCGAAACCGCCGCCCTGTACCATGAAGCCACTGATGATGCGGTGAAACACCGTGCCGTTATAGTGGCCGTCGTTCACATAGCGCAAGAAATTCTCCACCGATTTCGGTGCTTTTTCCGGGTACAGCTCCAGCTCAACCTTGCCCAGGCTGGTGGTCAGCTCCACCTTGGGGTTGGCTGCCCACAGCAGGCCGGGCAGCAGGGTGAGCAACAGCAGGGCAAATACAGAACGTAAGGTGCGCATCAAGGTATCCTGTCGGGCGGGCAAAGTCGGTATCATGGCAGCCGGCTTGCCTGCGGGCAGGCCAGCGCCGGGGAGCAACCGGGCACGTATGTGTCGCCGGTCGCGCCGCATTCTATCACGCACTGTCTGTTATCGCCTGCCCACCATGCCTGTTTTGTCCGCTGTGTTCCTGCTGATTTGCTCCAATGTGTTCATGACCTTTGCCTGGTATGCCCACCTGAAAAACCACGCCGCCAGCCCATGGTGGATGGCCGCGCTGGCCAGCTGGGGCATTGCGTTGTTTGAATACCTGCTGCAGGTGCCGGCCAACCGGATTGGCTATACGGCGCTGAGCCTGTCCCAGCTGAAAATCATCCAGGAAGTGATCTCGCTGAGCGTGTTCATTCCGTTTGCCGTGCTGTATATGGACCAGCCATTTAAATGGGACTATGTCTGGGCAGCGCTGTGCATGCTGGGCGCGGTGTATTTCATGTTTCGAGGGTGAGCACTGCGCTGGGCGGCTCGTCCAGCGGTTCGGCGCTGACCACCCGGTTGCGCCCCTGGTGCTTGGCCTGATACAGCGCCTCGTCAGCGCGGGCCAGCAGTGCATCCAGCGATTCACCTTCGTGCAGCATGGCCAGACCAATGCTGATGGTAATGCGCACCGGCTCGTGCTCACCAGGCACGGGCATGGCGGCAGAGGCCACCTGCACGCGCAGGCGTTCGGCCAGCTGAAACGCCTGCAGCGGCGGCGTATCTGGCAAAAACGCCACAAACTCCTCGCCGCCCAGCCGGCCCAGCAAGTCGGTGCGGCGCACATGATGCTCCAGCACCACCGCCAGGCCGTGCAGCGCGGCGTCACCGCAGGCATGGCCACGGCTGTCGTTCACCTTCTTGAAGTGGTCAATGTCCAGCATCAGCGCCGCCAGCGGTGTGCCGGTGCGTCTGGCCACCTGGCAAAACTCGGTGGCGCGCTCCAGCGCGTAGGCGCGGTTGGCCAGGCCGGTCAGGGCGTCGGTTTGCGCCTGACGGCGCAGGGTGTCTTCCAGCAGCTTGCGGCTGCTGATATCGTGAAAACCGCACAGCACGGCGGGCTGATGGTCAAAGGAGAGGTGTACCGCCGACACCAGTGCCCAGAAGCGCGTGCCATTGCGGCGCTGAAACTGCATCTCGGCGCTGTCCAGCTGTTCGTGGTAGGCCAGCTGCTGAAAAAACCGCACCCGATCGCTCGGGTCAACATAAAACTGGGTGGGGTCCAGCCGTGTCCCATTGCGCAGATCGGGGTCCATGCCAAACAGGCGGCAGGCGCGGGCGTTGGCGTACAGCAGGGTGCGGTCGTGCAGGGCGGTGATGGTCAGCGGAAACGGCAGGCTTTCCACCATATTGCGAAAGCGCGCCTCGCTTTCTTCCAGCACATTCTTGCGCGCCTGCAGCGCCTTGCCGTCGCGGCGTTCGCTGCGGTAATGCCAGGCCACGCTGCCGCCCAGCAGCACCAGCGCGCTCATTGCCGCATAGTAGGCATACAGCACGCGATACCAGCCCTGCAGATAATCGCGCTCGGCCATGCCCACCAGCACCACATACCGGGTGCCCGGCAGCAGCCGCCAGGCGTGCATGCGTGATTCATCGTCCACCACCGAATACGCCGAATAGCTGCCACCGGTTTCGCCACGCGAAATAGCCCTAACCAGCGGGTGGCGCGACGCCACCACCGGGCGGCTTTCGGCAAAATAAGGCACCCTGGCAATGTTGGCCATGGTGTCATCGCGCAGGGCCACCGCGCCATGCTCGCCCACGCTGACGCTGGCAAACAGCTTGAGAATGGCTTTCTGGTTGACCGTGGCCACCAGCACCCCGGCAAACCGGCCATGTGAGTCCTCCAGCCGACGCGCCAGCACAATGCCGGACGACAGCGTGTCGGGGGTGCTCAGCAAGCGGGTGCCAATAAAGCGCACGCTGGGATCATCGCGCATGCGCACAAAATACTCCCGGCTCAGGCTTTCCAGCAGCTCACCAGGATTGCCGGTGTGGCTGACCATCAGGCCACGGGCATTCATCAGGCCAAGATGGTCGGCAAAACTGGCCAGCGGCAGCGCCTGTTCCAGCACCTGCGCCAGCTGATGCGCCACGCTGGCAGGCGGTGCATCGCGCTGGATGGCCGCCAGCGGCAGATTGGGCTCCAGGCTGCGCAGGGTGACGTCGATCTCGCGAATGCCCGCCAGCAGGCGCGCCTCCAGCAGCGCAGCCAGGTTTTGTACTTCTTGGCGGGCACGGCTTTCCTGCTGGCGACGGGCATCCACCAGTTGAATGGTCAGAAACAGGCTCAGCAGCAACGTCAACAACAAGGCCAGCAAGGGTACCCGATTGCTGCGTAACGCCAGCCAGCGCACCAGGGCAGACAAAGAAGGGAGCAACATGGTCAGACACCGGCCCTGCTCGGGACGAAAACAGCCTATTATGACATATTACTGACTTAGCCTCACCCTGGCCGGTCAACCCGACTCAAGGTGTCACTGCAGGCAAGAATCCAGCAGGTGCGGGCCACTCGGGCGGCAGGGTTGGCTGCGGAACACCTCGCAACCTCCCTGCCTCATCGTGTGGGCGTACGGCTTAGCACGCCTCGCCCACGGCCGGGCCGCGCAGGCTGTCTGCTGGCATCTCCAGCGCTGCCACCTGTGCCTGCAGCGTGGCAAAGCCTGGCGTGGCGGTGTGCGCCTGCCAGTCGGCGGCGCTGCCCTGGCCGGCCATGCCGTCCAGACGGGCCAGCAGTTCGGCCGGGGCAGTAAAGTCCAGCGTGGCCAGCAGTTGGTCGGCCAGGTCTGGCCGGTTGCACACCAGCGCCATATCGCAGCCAGCGGCAAAGGCCGCCTGGGCACGGGCGGTGATATCGCCGGCAGCGGCGGCACCTTCCATGCACAGGTCGTCGCTGAAGATCACCCCGGCAAACTGCAACTGGCCGCGCAGGATGTCCTGCAGCCAGCGGCGGGAAAACCCGGCGGGCTGGGCATCCACCGCCGGGTAGACCACATGCGCCGGCATCACCGCCGCCAGGCCGGCGGCGGCCAGGCGGGCAAATGGGCGCAGGTCATCGCGCTCCAGCGCTGCCAGCGGGCGTTCGTCCAGCGGAATCACATGGTGGGAATCGCCTTCCACCCAGCCATGCCCCGGAAAATGCTTGCCGCAGGCCAGCATGCCGCCGCGCGCCAGGCCGGCCTGCAAGGCCAGTGCCAGTTCGCTGACCACGTCCGGGTCACGGTGAAACGCCCGGTTGCCAATCACCGCACAGCGCGACCAGTCCAGATCCAGCACCGGGGTAAAGCTCAGGTCTACCCCGCAGGCGCGCAGCTCGGCGGCCAGCACTTCGCCCACCGCCTGCGCGGTGTGGCGGGCGTGCTCGGGCGAGTCGGCCCACCGCTCGCCCAGGGTGCGCATCGACGGCAGGCGGGTAAAGCCTTCGATAAAACGCTGCACCCGGCCACCTTCGTGATCGACGGCAATAATCAGTGCCGGGGTGCGCAGGGTATGAATCTCGGCGGTCAGCGCGCGCAGTTGGGCCGGCGACTGAAAATTACGCCGGAACAAAATCACCGCGCCCACCAGCGGGTGGCGCAGGCGCTCACGTTCGGCATCGGTAAGGCTGAAGCCGGCAATATCCACCATTACCGGGCCGCGTGGGCAGAGAACGGGCATGACTACTCCTTAAAACGAGAACAGTAGAACAAGAACAGCTTGAAAACACGCAGCGTGTTTGGTTGACGGATGGGCTGATGGGATGTTGAAGAGCGCCAGGGGGGCAAACATCCACATCCAGCACAATCAACCGTCTGGATTTCTGCGCTTGCCGGTTATTCCGCCAGCGCGGCCAGCAGAATGCGCAGCATGGCTGCCGTGGCACCCCAGATGAACTGGTCGCCGTGGGTGAGCGACAAATATTGCCCGCGCCGGCCTTCCTGCTGGTAATCGTGGCGGATGTAGTTGGCCGGGTTGAGCGCCAGCGGCAGCGGCAGCTCGAAAATCTCCGCCACCTCGCCCACCTGGGCGGTCAGCCGCACGGGCGGCAAAATCAAGCCAACCACCGGGGTGACGCAAAAGCCGGTGACGGTGACATACGCCGGCAACTCGCCCACCACCGTCACCCGCTCCGGGGCCAGGCCGATTTCTTCGTGTGCTTCGCGCAATGCGGCAGCACAGGCGCTGGCATCGTCGGCTTCCTGCTTGCCGCCCGGAAAGCTGATCTGCCCGGCATGGTGGCGCAGCCCGGCTTCGCGGCGGGTGAGCAGAATGGTGGGCTGGCCAGGATGCCATAGCAGCGGCACCAGCACCGCTGCCGGGCGGGTGTGGCTGGGCTGGCGGTGGGGAATGTCGCCGGGCAGTTCGGCCAGGGGCCGGGCCAGGCGTTCGCTCAGCCAGTGGCGGGCGTGATCGGGGTCAAGAGGCAGCATGGTGGACGGTCGCAACGCAGAGGGGGCAGTGTAGCGCGTTTTGGCCGGGCCGCGCATGTGGGACGTTGGCGTGTTTGCGGCAGCCTGCGACCCGCTTGTCGGACGTGAGGTGATTTCTGTGCCTGGCATGGCATGCCCCGGCCCTGTGCGTCAGCCATCAGGTGCGAGCATGAACCGGGGGGGCTGCTATCGCTCTGCGGCGTGCCATCCGGCATTAAGCGCGTGCAGCGGGTTCCGCCGCTCGTATGCGGGGGACGATGGTCACCGCAGATAGCCCGCGTTGGCGCGAGCAAACGGCTTGTTACGGCTGCACCACAATATCATTGCGCACCCCTGCCACCCCCGGCGTGGCCCGCGCCAACGCCTCGGCCCGCACCCGCTCAGCCGCGCTGCGGGCAAACCCGGACAACTGCACCACCCCGCGCAAGGTCTCCACCCGAATCGCTACCGCGCTCACCGTCTTATCCTCGGCAAACCGCGCCTTCACCCGCGTGGTGATGCCGGTATCGTCCACATACTGGCCGACGGTGGACTGATCACGGCTGACCGCGCAGCCGGTGACGGACAAGGCCAGCAAAGCGGCCAGGGCGAAGGAGGCGGGGAGAGGGTGGCGCATGGTGGGCTCCTGGGGGAAGTCGAAGGGGAAACGCCCCGCTGGTTTGAGCGGCGGGGCGTGGGGGTTGGAGTGCGTGGGGTGGGGAAGGTTCTATGGATTGCTCTCTGCTTCTGGGGCGAGCTTGTCAAGCATAGCAAGTAAACCATCCTCTTGAGTTTTTTGCAGAGTGTCTCGGATGCTAGGAATAAGATAAGAAAGTGTGGGCTGAATAATTAACTTCGAATTCTCTCCTTCTTGCCTTAAAGAATCCAGCATCCAGTTTTTTAAATGCTCTTTTTGACTAATGTTTAATTTCTCAGGTGCAGGAAGGCTAGACAGCCAGCCATTTAAAGTGCGTAGTGAGATTTTCGAAGAATGTATAAATAACTTATCAAGAACCACAATACAGGGATAAGTATCTTCCTTTCCATGTTCTGCCAACGCCTGCTCTAAACTAGAAAATGGGTACTTTAATAAAACCATATCATAAATTGAGTTCGAATCTAGCGCTAGGTGACTTGTCAGTGTATCCAATGCAAAAAATGGGCTATGTTTTTGAAATTCTCGATTAAATTCATCAGGATAAAATTTATATTCGCCGTGCGGTTGAACCATATAAAAATAATCTTGCAATCCCTTGAAAGATTCCCGAAAAAAATACAGGTAAGAATAGTTTTTAGGCCTCTCTGGTTGCAAGTATAACTCCTCGGCCGCTTCTGCTATAAGCAGAGCCAAACTGCAAGCCTTTTCTAGCAATTCATGCTCCATTACTCTATTAGACAAATAAACCCCTAATTCACGCACCAAATAGTCGTAATGGAGTAGCTCGCCAGTACGTGCGGCTATAAACTCAAAAAGTTGGTTTTTGGTTTTTACCTCAGAAAGCATGAACTCCACCCAATACGTAGGCTCGAGTTTTTTATATAAATAGCGAGCACATGCTCGAGATCTTTCTTCTTGCTCAGCCAGGCCGGCACGTTCCATTGTAGCAGTTTTATATGGTATCAGAGAAAAAGGCCGCTTTTGAGATTCAGTAGGAAATCCTAAAAAGAAAGCTATGCATTCCAGCTCCGATCTGCGTACGATTGAAAATAAGCTTTCTTTTGAGCTCTGAGCGCCAATCCATTCTTGAAGTTTTTTAAGTCCTTCTTTAGTCACAGCATCTTGATTGGCATTTTCACAGCCCATGATTTCTGCCCAATTAGTCGAGGGGTTATAGTAGGGGTGGTTCTCATAGTCATGCATCGCTTGGCATAGAACAGTGCAAGCAGTTGCGGCATGCAGATAAAATGCCTCCAAAAAAAGAAAAAATAAAGGGTGTATAAGAGATTCTTGATTGTATTGAGTATTTATAGCATCTCGAAGGCGTTTGGCTTGCCTGGTGTTATTAAACCATAACGGGAAATCCCCCGGCTGTGCCGGGGTGACAGTAGAAGTTTGACGTTTACGGGAGTCCATCGATGAAACTTCCAGAGTGAGCCGCCAAGCACACTCGATAAAGGGAGTTTCACGATGGACGAATTTGAGAGCCTAAGCCACAGTCGGTGGGAGTGCAAATACCATGTGGTGTTCATTCCGAAGTGCCGAAGGAAAGCGTTGTATGCGAGCCTGCGCAAGCACTTGGGAGAGGTATTCCGACAACTGGCGCAGCGCAAGGAATGCGAGATTCTGGAAGGGCATTTGATGCCGGATCATGTACATATGCTGATTGCGATCCCTCCAAAGCATGCGGTATCGCAAGTGGTGGGGTACATGAAAGGGAAGAGTGCGATCCACATTGCCCGAGTGTACGGAGAACGCAGGCGGAATTTTGTGGGGCAGAGTTTTTGGGCGAGAGGGTATTTTGTTTCGACAGTGGGTCGGGATGAGGAAGTGATCCGAAAGTACATCCGGGATCAGGAAAAAGAGGATGAACGGTTGGAGCAACTGAAGCTGATGTAAGGGATGTGGCGCTGGTGGCGCCAAGAGAAGGCGGGGCCGCGTTAGCGTCCCCGTTCAGCCGCTTTGAGCGGCTCACACCATGAAGGCCCCCGGCTCTGCCGGGGGATTGTTACTATGCCATCCATGCCAGCCACAGCGGCAAGGGCCAAAGCCACAGGGCAATGCCGG
>ERZ724524.180-NODE-180-length-39455-cov-7.462259_pt1 | contig 39455 bp, 47 predicted proteins | sample MGYA00376057_ERZ724524 | MGnify/ENA primary metagenome ERZ724524 (study PRJEB28724, sample SAMN07190888) | wastewater metagenome | isolation source: influent of sewage treatment plant in Hong Hong | place: USA: Christiansburg, Virginia | collected 2016-03-01 ...
GGTTGTGAAAACTTATTTGATTTTAGACAACACCAACCAATTGTGAGTTGGCAAAATCCATTTGGTAAGTATTTTGACACTTCATCAGTTTGGGGACCTACTCGTGGTAGAGAAATGTATATTGGCTTTCGTTATAAATTATAAAAATGAATAACTAATACGAATAAAACTTATTAATAAAAAAGGAATGACAATATTTTCATTGCTTTTTTATTTGTATACAATATTTTTATGAAACTTGACTTACGTCATGTATTGCTCAATAAAGATTTAAACGTTGAAGTGAGTGACACCACGAAGGATGATAGTAGCACTTAGCTGACAAATAAAATTATTGAATAGAAAGTTGAGCAATTGATTTAGCTGCAATAAAACCGCTTGTCCAAGCATTTTGAAAATTAAAGCCTCCTGTAATACCATCAATATCTAACACTTCACCAGCAAAAAAGAGTTGAGGAATTATTTTGCTTTGCATACTATTGGCATCAACCTCATTTAGTTGAATTCCACCACAAGTAACAAACTCTTCTTTAAATGTAGTTTTGCCTTTTACCTCAAACTCTTGTGCAGTAAGGTTTTTAATGAGTTGATTTTGTTGTTTGGCATTTATATCGGCCCAGCGAAGTTCTTCCTGTATGTTACAAATAGTTAGCAAGTGCAACCACAATCGATTGGGCAAACCAAATGGATTTTTATTGTGAATTTTATTGCTAGAATATTGTTGCCTTAAGTGAAGCCACTCCTCTTTTAAAGTTTGTTCATTGTACTGAGTTAACCAATTTACTAAAATTTTAAAATGATAGTTTGTGTTAGCCAAATCTCTTGCACCATAAGCAGATAACTTTAATACCGCTGGTCCACTTAAGCCCCAATGTGTAATTAACAGAGGCCCTGCATAATTAAGCTTTGAACTTATTATTTTTATTTGTGCCAACTCAACACTTACACCCATTAATTGTGTAATGGTATTATTGGGAATATTAAATGTAAACAATGACGGAACTGGATTTTCAATTGAATGTCCCACTTTTTTAAGCCACTCAAATTGTGTGGCTTTAGGATAACCACCAGATGCTATACATAAATAATCAGCGGATAGTTGACGCAAGTCTGTAGTTTTAAGTTGAAACTGGTTATTTGCTTGTTCAATACTATTTACATCAAACCCCAATTTCAACTCAACTTTGTATTCATTGAGTTCTTTTAATAAACAATCGATAATTGTTTGAGATGAATTGTTACTTGGAAACATTCTTCCATCTGCTTCAACTTTCAAAAGAACACCGCGTTCTTTAAACCAATCAATTGTATGTATTGTATTAAACCAATGGAATGATTTCTTTAGAAAATTTTGTCCTCTTGGATATCGTTTTACAAGCTCTTGAATATCGGTACAATCATGTGTTACATTGCATCTTCCACCACCACTAACCTTTACTTTACTCAATACCTTATTGCTTTTTTCAACAATGGTAACTTTCAATTGTGGGTTCATTCTTGCAGCATTGATTGCACAAAAAAAACCTGCTGCCCCTCCACCTACTACTACTAAATGCTGTTGCATAATTGTTGAATTATTCCAAATGTTTATTTGTAATTACCAATTAAATGTAGGCCAATAAAAAAAGAAAATTTGCCAACTACCATTTTCAAATTGCAAGTATAATTTAAACGGTTCTTCAACAAGTACTTTCTCATTACTTTCTAAAATAGCTGTAAACTTTATGGCCCCTTCAACATGACCCAACCCCGTTTTCCCACCTTCTTCTAATTGAAAATTTGTTTCTCCAACAATATAATGGATATCTTCAAACGCTGTATAAGCATTAAAAATATGATTGAATTTTTCTAATACAGTAACCTTGCCAACCACTTTACTTTGATCGGTAAACAATTCATCTGAAAAAATATCAGTATTTTCTTCAAAGCTCATGTTAAACCAGCTCGATATAAAATCCTTTGTTAACTCCTCTAGGTCTAATAGATGATTTGGATAAAACTCTTCGTAACTATAATGCGTAAACATTCCCTCTATTTTAACAAGCCTAGTAGAATGGTTAAACAAATCGTTTGTAATAAAACGATATTGTTCTCTAGCGGGATAACTACCTCTAAAATCTACTGCAATTTGATGCTCTTTTAATAATTCGTTTACACTTACTAAAGCATGTTCTATTTCATCATCGTTCAATTCTTCAGCATTGGTAAAAAGTGGCTTATCGAGTATTTCGAAAATAGTGGTTTGTTCAACTTGTTCATATTGATGTTCGAATGATAGAAGATTTTTTAAAAATAGGTTTTCTATTTCTGGTGGAAGATCATTTGTTCCTTCAATCAATTCAATTTCTCCACCCAATTCAGCCTTCAACTTTAAACGCAAAATTTCATTTTCAATTCTCAATTGTTCCTCTTCGTCGTCACTAAATTTTTCAGGAAATTCTTCATTGTTTTGATTTTCCATTTTCTATTTTTTTTAAAGTTAAGCAACTACGTATTAAATAATAACGGCATCAATGAATTTACATTGATGCCGTTAAACAAAAAAAATTTATTACTGATTGTAATAGCTTGTATTCAAGTGTATATTGGCAATTTCTGCAGCTTCTATGATGCTGTAGTCAGAAAGTATCAACGCTTTATTTCTTTTAACACATACATCATGTTCAAAATGTACAGATGGTTTTCCGTCCATTGTTTTAACAGTCCAACCATCATCGTCTGTATATACTTCTTTAACGCCTAAATTAATCATGGGTTCTATAGCCAACACTAAATTTTCTTTCAATTTTGGTCCACTTCCTCTTTTGCCGTAATTGGGTACTTGAGGATCTTCATGTAAACTTCTTCCTAAACCATGACCAACCAATTCTCTTACAACACCATAACCATGTTTGCGTTCTGTATGTTCTTGAATGGCAAAAGCAATATCACCAATACGGTTGTTTACAATGGCTTTTTCAATGCCTTTGTATAAGCTTTCTTTAGTAATTCTTACTAAGTCTAATATTTCTTTGCTTACATCGCCAATGATAAAAGTATACGCATGATCGCCGTGCCATCCATTTAAAATAACACCCATGTCTATTGAAACGACATCTCCATTTTTTAAAGGTTCATTGTTGGGGAAGCCATGTACTACAACTTCATTAACGCTTGCACAAATACTAAACGGATAGCCTTTGTAATTTTTAAACGAAGGCACTGCATTGTGTTCTCTTACAAATCGTTCACATAAACTATCAATTTGCATGGTTGTAATTCCGGGTTGTAACATTTTTGCAACTTCTGTAAGTGTTTTACTTACCAATGTTGCAGCTTGTTTCATTAAAGCAATTTCTGCTTCTGTTTTGTATATCATCATACCGTTGGGTCTAATACTCATTTTTAATAATCAGTTGCAAATGTACATTCAACTGTTTGGGTTGTGGCAAAAAAGAAAAATAAAAAAACCTGCTAGATTATACATCTAGCAGGCTTAAAATATTTAATCTAAAATTATATAACGCTAGATGGCATACTTGCTGCTTGACGCCCTTGCATTCTTCCACTGTTCATTAAACCATCATACTGACGCATTAATAAATAAGTTTCTATTTGTTGCAAAGTATCTAACACAACACCCACCATAATTAATAAACTTGTTCCTCCGTAAAAAGTACTAAAAGATTGTGTAACGCCTAATTTTTGAGCAAATCCTGGCATAATACCAACTGCAGCTAAAAATATAGCTCCCGGTAAAGTAATTTTATCCATAATAGACCCAATATAATCAGCAGTTGGTTGACCAGGTTTAACACCTGGAATAAAACCATTGTTACGTTTTAAATCTTCCGCTATTTGCTTAGGATTAAAAATTAGTGCTGTGTATAAGAATGTAAAGCCAATAACCATAATACCGTATACCAACATGTACCAAGGATTGCTATGATCATTAAATATTGCAACAATACCTTTTGCACTTTCTAAATTGGTAAATGAAACCAATGTTGGTAAGAACATAATTGCTTGAGCAAAAATGATTGGCATAACACCTGCACTATTTACCTTAACAGGTAAAAACTGACGTGCTCCACCAAACTGTTTGTTACCAATAATTTGCTTAGCATAGTTTACAGGTATTTTTCTTACACCTTGAACCAATATAATTAAGCCCATGATAATGGCAATTAAAATGGCAATTTCAATTAAGAAAATTAATAAACCACCACCACCTTTTTCACCTTTGGTAGTCCACTCTTGAACAATACTTTCTGGTAAACGAGCCAAAATACCCACCATGATAATGATAGAAGTACCATTGCCTAAGCCTTTGTCTTGAATTCTTTCACCTAACCAAGTAACAAATAAAGTTCCTGCAGTTAATATGATGATTGTAGAAAAAGCAAAGAAAGGTTTAAATGCAGCAATAAGAGCTGGTGCATATTCAGGACTATTTAAATAAGCTATGTAAGCACTTGCTTGGAAAGCAGTAACAATAACTGTTAAATAACGTGTCCATTGATTAATTTTCTTTCTACCGCTATCGCCTTCTTTTTGTACTTTTTGTAATTGAGGAACCAAGATGGTCATCAATTGCATAAAGATAGAAGCTGAGATATAAGGCATAATGCCCAATGCCAAAATAGAAGCTTGTGAGAATGCTCCACCAGCAAATGCATCAAATAAACCCAATAAACCTTCAGATTTATTGTTGGCTTTAATGGCATCTAAAGCTAAAGGATCGATACCTGGTAAAACCACATGCGTTCCGAATCTATAGGTCAATATCAATAATAAGGTAACAATGATTTTGCTTCTCAGCTCCTCAATGTTCCATATATTCTTTAAAGTTTGTACTAATTTTTTCACTTGTTAAATCGATTGAAAGAGTTAATGCCTTTAACTAAAAAAGACGCATCGTTGATGCGTCGTGCAATATAGCTGAATTTAATTTAAAATTTCAACAGTACCGCCGGCTGCTTCAATTGCTGCCTTAGCTTTTTCGCTAATTGCATGCACTTTAAAGGCCAATTTAGTTTTTATTTCGCCTGTTGCTAAAATTTTTACTTTAGCTGTACGATTAATTAAACCATTGATATATAAGTTTTCTAAAGAAAACTCAGATAAAGCATATTTCTCCTGTAATTGCTCTATTTGTCCTAGATTGAATACTTTGTATTGTATTCTATTGATATTTTTAAATCCACGTTTAGGAACTCTACGTTGAATGGGCATTTGACCACCTTCAAAAGCGTTCTTACGAGAGTAACCAGCACGGCTTTGACCACCTTTGTTACCTTGAGTTGATGTACCACCTTTACCAGATGCTTCACCACGGCCAATTCTTTTTTCTTTGTGAGTACTGCCTTCTGCAGGCTTTAAGTTGTGTAGTTTCATGATACTTTTTTGATGTTGAACTTTCGGGGAATCACCCCTCGCAATTAATAAAAATATTAAAACACAAATTCCAAATTCCACATAAGTATATGGTATTTGGAATTAAATATTGTGTACAGAATTATGCTACTTCTTCCACCTTAATTAAATGGTTTACTTTATTCACCATTCCTAAGATTTGAGGAGTGGCTTCAACTTCTCTTGAAGCATTTATTTTTCTCAAGCCTAAAGCAATAAGTGTTTGTTTTTGACGCTCACTTCTATCGATACCACTTTTAACTTGTGTAATTTTAATCTTTGCCATTGTTATAAATTTGAAATTTGAAATTTAAAATCTCAAATTAGATTATCCGTTAAATACTTTACTCAATTTAATGTTTCTTGCTTTTGCAATTTGTATTGGTTCTCTTAAAGTACTTAAAGCTTTAATTGTTGCTTTAACCACATTTTGAGGATTTGCAGATCCTAAGCTTTTTGCCAATACATCTGTAATTCCAGCACTTTCTAATACTGCACGCATGCTACCACCTGCAAGTACACCAGCTCCTTGTGCAGCAGGCTTAATTAAAACCTTAGCAGCACCAGATTTGCAATATTGTTCGTGAGGTATTGTACCATGAATAATGGGTATTTTAACTAAGTTTTTCTTAGCATCTTCAATTCCTTTGGTAATCGCTTCCTGAACTTCTTTGGCTTTGCCCAATCCCTGACCAACAATACCATTTGAGTTACCAACAACAACTAGTGCTGAAAAAGAAAATGTACGACCACCTTTTGTAGTTTTTACTACACGGTTAATAGCAACAACTTTTTCTTTCAATTCTATGTCGCCGCCAGCTTTAATTTTATTTTCGATTATTTTAGACATTGTCTTACTTTAATAATTTGAATGTAATTAGAATATCAATCCACCTTCTCTAGCACCATCAGCTACAGCCTTAATTCTGCCATGATATAAGTTACCACCTCTATCAAAAACACAAGTTGTTATACCTAACTCAGCAGCTTTTTTGGCTATTGATTCTCCAACTAATTTTGATTTGGTTACTTTATTTACTTTTTGAGCTACAAGATCTTTCTCTTTTGAAGAAGATGCTGCTAAAGTAACGGCATTATCGTCGTCTATTAATTGAGCGTAAATTTCCATATTGCTTCTAAATACGCTAAGACGTGGCTTTGATGAAGTACCAGCAACTTTTTTACGAATGCGGTATCTAATTTTTTGCCTTTGTTCTAATTTAGTGTTCATGACTATTTATTTATAACTTCCGATTCTGCCGGAAGCAAAATGATTTAATTATTTACCTGCAGACTTACCAGCTTTTCTTCTTAAGATTTCATCTGTATACTTAACACCTTTTCCTTTGTACGGCTCAGGTTTACGTAAGCTTCTTAATTTAGCAGCTACTTGACCAAGTAATTGTTTATCAGAACCTTCTAAAGAAATCAATGGATTTTTACCTTTCTCAGTTACAGTATTTACTTTTAATTCACTAGGAATTTCAAAGATAATATTATGAGAGTAACCCAAAGCTAAATCTAACACATTTCCAGTATTTGCTGCTTTAAAACCCACACCCACTAATTCTAAATCTTTTTTATAGCCATCAGTAACACCTTTTACAGTGTTGCTTAATAATGAACGATATAAACCATGCATTGCACGATGACGAATTTGATCTGTTGGTCTAGTAACAATAATTTCGTTTTCTTTTACTTCAACTTTGATATCTCTATCAATAGTTTCAGTTAATTGACCTTTAGGTCCTTTTACAGTTACCACATTATCAGCTGCAATTGTAACAGTTACGCCTGCAGGAATTGTAATGGGTTGTTTACCTATACGAGACATAGTCGATTTTAATTTTATAATGATGAATAAGAGTTAGTGTTCAGCTACGACTAAGAAGCTTAATTATCAAAACTCAATAATAATTTATTAAGAAATGTAGCAAAGAACTTCGCCACCAACATTTTGAGCTTTTGCTTGCTTATCAGTCAATACTCCTTTAGAAGTACTAATAATTGCAACACCCAAACCATTGATTACTCTTTTAATTTCAGTAGGCTTTGCATACTGACGTAAACCTGGACGACTTACTCTTTCTAAAGAACGAATTGCTGGTTGCTTAGTAGTAGCATCATACTTTAATGCTATTTTGATAAGACCTTGCTTGCTATCGTCTTCAAACTTATACTTTAAAATATAACCTTGCTCGTATAAAATTTCAGTAATTCTTTTCTTCAAATTTGAAGCTGGAATTTCTACTATTCTGTGACCAGCCATTTGAGCGTTACGAACTCTGGTTAAGAAATCTGCTATAGGATCAGTTACCATTGTATTTAATTAAATCAGTTCTAAAAAATTGTTTCTATTCATCTCGATAAACCGAGAAGTTATAGTGAAAATTACCAGCTTGCTTTTTTAACACCTGGAATTTTACCGTTTAAAGCCATGTCTCTAAACATGATCCTTGAAATACCAAAGTATCTCATGTACCCTTTTGGACGACCAGTTAATTGGCAACGGTTTTTTAAACGTACAGGTGATGCATTTTTAGGCAATAAGTCTAAACCTGCATAATCACCAGCTGCTTTTAAAGCTGCTCTTCTTTCAGCATATAGTGCAACTAATTTTACTCGTTTCGCCTGACGGGCAACGATTGATTTTTTTGCCATATTGATTAATTATTATCTTTTTTAATGTTCTTGAAAGGCATACCCAATTCTTTTAATAATTCAAATGCTTCTTCATTTGTATCGGCACTTGTTACAAAAGTGATATCCATACCAGTAATTTTACTTACTTTATCAATATCAATTTCTGGGAAAATGATTTGTTCTGTAACACCCAAAGTATAGTTACCTCTGCCATCAAATGCTTTATCGCTGATTCCTTTAAAGTCACGTACACGAGGCAATGCAACAGAAACCAATCTGTCTAAAAACTCATACATTTTATCGCCACGTAAAGTAACTCTTGCACCAATTGGCATGCCTTTACGCAATTTAAAGTTTGAAATATCTTTCTTACTTAAAGTTGGAACTGCTTTTTGACCTGTAATTTGCTCTAATTCGCCAATTGCAACATCAATTAACTTTTTATCGTTTACTGCTCCATTTACACCACGGTTGATGCAAATTTTTTGCAATTTAGGAGCTTGCATTACTGTTTTGTAACCAAATTTCTTCATTAAAGCAGGTAATACATCTTTACCATATTTGTCTGCTAAACGAGGAGAATATTTTATAGTACTCATAATTTTATTTTTAAAATTCCATTACCAACGGAATAAAATCATTTTATTTAATTGCTTCACCACTTTTCTTAGAAATTCTAACCAATTTGCCAGTTTCTCTACTACGTTTAATTTTAGTAGCTGCTCCAGCTTTTGCATCCCACAACATTACATTTGAAATGCTAATTGGTGCTTCTACTTTTATAATACCACCTTTGGTATTTTGAGCAGATGGTTTTGTGTGTTTAGTAACAATATTAACACCTTCTACAAGCACTTTGGCTTTATCTATTATTACTTCTAAAACCACTCTTGGTTTTTTCAAATCTTTATCATCACCTGTAATAACTACTACGTTATCACCTTTTTTGATATTAAATTTGGGTTTAAATCTTGTACTCATTTTATCTAGCTTTTGCTATTAGCGTAATTAGCTTTTAGCTTGTTTACTTAAAAATTAAATTAATAGCTATGGTTAATAGCTGATTTTTTATAGCACTTCAGGAGCTAATGAAATAATTTTCATATAACCTTTGTCACGTAGTTCTCTGGCAACTGGCCCAAAAATACGTGTACCACGAGGCTCATCAGAATTGTTTAATAACACTACTGCATTATCGTCAAAACGAATGTATGAACCATCTTTACGACGTAACTTATTTTTAGTACGAACAATTACTGCCTTAGAAACGGTACCTTTTTTAATTCCACCTGCTGGTATTGCATCTTTCACAGTTACAACAATTTTATCACCAATTCTGGCATAATCTTGTCCACTATTACCCAATACTTTAATACAAAGTACTTCTTTTGCTCCACTATTATCAGCTACGTTTAATCTGCTTTCTTGCTGGATCATTTTGTTATAATTTGAAACCTGACTGCCGTCAGGCAGGTTTTAAAATCTCTAATTGAAAGGATTTTACAAATGTGTAAATCATTTTCAACTTATAAGAGAAATAATTTATTTAGCTTTCTCAACTATTTCAACCAATCTCCAACGCTTAGTTTTACTAAGTGGACGAGTTTCCATAATTTTTACAATATCTCCAATTGTACACTCATCTTTTTCATCATGAGCATGGAATTTGGTAGTTTTCTTAACGAACTTACCATAGATTGGGTGTTTTACTTTTCTTTCAACAGCAACAGTAACTGTTTTAGTCATTTTGTTGCTGGTTACAACACCAGTTCTTGTTTTACGCAAATTTCTTTCAACCATTGTATAAGCTTTTAGCTTTTGCGGTATGCGGTAAAGCAAACCAAATTTCTTTAAAATGAGTTATCTATTTAAGATAACTTGACTTTTTTAAGCCAGAGTTCTTTTTCTCAATTCAGTTTTTAAACGGGCAATGTCTTTTCTTACCCCACGAATTGTCATTGGATTTTCCAATGGAGATATTGCATGAGCAAATTCAAGCTTCTTTAATCGAAGTGAATCTTCAGCAATACGAGCTTTCAAATCAGCTTCGCTGATATCTCTAAGCCCTTTGTTAAAATCAAATTTTTTATTTGCCATTGCAATTCTGTTTTATGATTAAGCTTGCAAATCTCTTCTGATTACAAACTTGGTTTTAATAGGTAATTTTTGTGCTGCTAATCCCATAGCTTCTTTTGCAGTTGCTTCAGTTACACCATCGCACTCAAAAATGATACGTCCTGGTTCTACAACAGCTGCCCAAAATTCAGGATTACCTTTACCTTTACCCATCCTTACCTCTGCAGGCTTACGAGTAATTATTTTATCAGGAAATACTCTTATCCAAACATTACCTTCACGTTTCATGGCACGTGTCATACTTTGACGAGCAGCTTCAATTTGACGATTGGTCAACCATATTGGCTCTAATGCCTTCAAGGCAAATGAACCAAATGATATAGAAGTGCCACGCTTCGCTACTTCACGAATACGTCCTTTTTGTTGTTTCCTGTGTTTGCTTCTTTTTGGCTGTAACATTTTTATTCAATTTGTTAATGTGTGTAGTTTTTAAAAACTATTCAAACACATTTGCTAATTAGCTAATTAGTTTCTTCCTCTTCCTCCACCACGATTGTTGTCTCTTCTATCTCCAGCACCACCTCTTCTATCATCTCTTCTGTCTCCACCTCTTCTGTCATCTCTTCTTTCGTTGGTTGGACCATCATTTTTTCCACTTACAAAGTTTGGATTTAAATCTCTCTTACCCAAAACTTCACCTTTACATATCCAAACTTTAATACCAATTTTGCCATATACTGTTTGAGCAAACACGTTTGCATAATCAATATCCATACGGAAAGTATGCAAAGGAGTACGACCTTGTTTAAACTCTTCACTACGTGCAATTTCAGCACCAGCCAAACGTCCACTTAGCTTAACTTTAATCCCCTCTGCACCCATACGAAGTGTAGAAGCAATAGCCATTTTAGTGGCTCTTTTAAAGTTAATACGGTTTTCGATTTGACGAGCAATTGTATCACCTACAATTTGTGCATCAAGCTCTGGACGACGGATTTCTAGGATGTTGATTTGAACGTCATCTTTTCCAGTTAATTTTTTTAACTCTTCTTTGATACGATCAACTTCTCCACCACCTTTACCGATGATGATACCTGGCTTGCTGGTATGTATGGTTACAATCAATTTACCTAAAGTACGCTCAATTACAATTCTAGCGATACCGCCTTTGCTGATACGAGCATTTAGGTAAGTACGGATTTTATGGTCTTCAATTAACTTTCCAGCGTAATCTTTCTTACTGCCGTACCAGTTACTTTCCCATCCGCGGATGATACCTAACCTGTTACCAATTGGATTTGCTTTCTGACCCATATTATGGTTTCAATTAGTTTTTTGAATCTACAATTATTGTTACATGATTGCTACGTTTACGTACTCTGTAGCCACGTCCTTGAGGTGCTGGTCTCATTCTTTTAAGAACTCGGCCACCATCTACAAAAACAGTTTTAACTATCAAACTACTGTCTGCAGCACTGCTTCCTTCATTTTTTTGCTCCCAGTTGCTAATGGCACTCTTCAACAATTTTGCTAATGGTGTAGCATTGTGTTGAGGGTGAAATTCCAATATAGCCAAAGCTTTTTCTACTTCCATACCCCTTATAACATCGGTCAATAATCTCATTTTACGAGGACCGGTTGGGTAGTTATTTAATTTAGCTATTGCTTCCATTGTTATTTGAATTGAATTTGAAATTTAGAATTTCAAATAGATTTAATTTTTGCTTCCTGAATGTCCTCTAAAGTTTCTGGTTGGAGCAAACTCACCTAGTTTGTGCCCTACCATAAATTCTGTAACATAAACAGGTATAAACTTATTACCGTTGTGTACTGCAAAAGTGTTACCAACGAAATCTGGAGAAATAGTACTTCGACGACTCCAAGTTTTGATTACACCTTTTTTAGTTTTTCCATCATTCATTCCTAGAACTTTCGTTTCTAAGTTTGCATCGATGTAAGGACCTTTTTTAATTGAACGAGCCATATTGTTGTTTGAGTTTATTTTCCCCGAAAGGATATTTTAACTTGAAATTACTTTGTTAATTTTTTGCCATCTCTACGTTGAATAATCAACTTATCGCTTCCTTTTCCTCTTGTTCTTGTTTTTTCTCCTTTGGCATACTTACCAGTTCTACTTCTTGGATGACCACCAGATGCTCTACCTTCACCACCACCCATTGGATGATCTACTGGGTTCATAGCTACACCTCTAACACGTGGACGAATACCTTTCCATCTATTCAAACCTGCTTTACCAGCAGTTTCTAAGTTATGATCACCATTTGAAACTTCACCAATTGTTGCATAACAGTTGATCAATACTTTTCTTAACTCACCACTTGGCATTTTAAGAACTGCATATTTTTCTTCTTTATTGGCCAATTGAGCCGATGTACCTGCACTTCTAATTAATTTACCACCTTGTCCAGGTTGCATTTCAATGTTGTGAATTACAGTACCTAAAGGAATGTTTTTCATTTGTAATGCATTTCCAATTTCTGGAGCTACTGCATTACCTGAACATACTTTTGCACCAACTTGTAAACCTTGAGGAGCAATAATGTATCTTTTTTCTCCATCTGTATACTGCAACAATGCGATGAAAGCAGTACGGTTTGGATCGTATTCAATTGAAACTACTGTAGCCTCAACATCGTACTTATTGCGTTTAAAATCAATTAAACGATATTGCTTTTTATGACCACCACCAATGTAACGCATTGAACGGCGACCTTGAGAGTTTCTACCACCAGTTCTTTTGATTGGCTCTAATAAACTTTTTTCAGGTTTATTGGTAGTAATTTCAGCATAAGCATTTCCAATTTTCCAGCGTGTGCCGGCAGTCATTGGTTTGTATTTCTTTAATGCCATCTTCTTTTACTTTTTATTGCGAAATTTTCAGCTTCGCTTACTATAATTAAATGTTTGCGTATAAATCGATTGATTCGCCTTCAGCTACTGTTACAAATGCTTTTTTATAAGAAGGTTTTGCCCCTTGTATAAATCCAGCTTTAGTGTAACGAGTTTTGTTTTTGCCTGGAGCAACTGCAGTATTTACATCTGTTACAGTTACGCCATAAAACTCTTCAACGGCTTTTTTAATTTCTAATTTATTCGCCTTTCTATTTACTTTAAAAGCATAACGACGCAATTTTTCTTGCTGTGCATTTGCTTTTTCGGTTAAAATTGGCTTTACTAATACTTCAATAAGTTTCATTGTATAATAGATTGAAACGTTTTCTAATTAAGCTTCTGCAGCTTCGTTATCTGCAAAAATTTTTGCTGTGTTTTCAGTTAATACTAGAAAATCGGCATTTATAATATCGTAAGTGTTGATATCTGCTAATAAAGTACTAGCAAGATTTGGTACATTACGTGTACTTAAATACACATTGTCGTTATATTCTGGTAAAACTAAGATTGCTTTTTTGTTGCCTACATTTAAAGCTCCCATTATGTTCACCAATTCCTTGGTTTTAGGTGCATTTAAAGTAATATCTTCTACAACATAAATAGCATTTTCTTTTGCTTTATAGCTTAAAGCTGAGATTTTTGCTAAATCTTTTACTTTACGATTTAATTTTGTATCGTAACCATGCGGTTTTGGTCCAAAAATAGTACCACCACCTTTGTATAAAGGGTTACGAATATTGCCTTTACGTGCTCCACCAGTACCTTTTTGCTTGTGTAACTTACGGCTAGCACCTTTTACTTCGGCACGTGTTTTAACTTTGTGTGTACCTTGACGCTGTGCACCCATATATTGTTTAACAGCTAGGTAAATAACATGATCATTAGGTTCAATACCAAAAACTTCTTCTGGTAATTCAACAGTTCTACCTGTTTTTTGACCCTTTATATCTAATACATCTATTTGCATCTTTCTACTATTAAAGTGTGATTACTTCTGAATTAAAACGATTGAATTATTGTGCCCAGGAATAGAGCCACTGATAAGGATGTAATTTTTTTCAGCGAAAATTTTCACCACTTTCAATCCTTTCATTTTTACTCTGTCGCCGCCCATTCTACCTGCCATTCTCATTCCCTTAAATACTCTTGCAGGATATGAAGAACCACCAATAGAACCTGGAGCTCTTTGACGATCATGCTGACCATGTGTAGCCTCACCAACTCCAGGAAAACCATGACGTTTAACAACACCTTGGAAACCCTTACCCTTGGTTGTACCTACAACTTCTACATTGTCACCTTCTTCGAAAATGTCTAATGTAACAGTTTCGCCTAAAGCTTTTTCTATAGAGTAATCACGAAATTCTTTTGTAAATTTTTTGGCTGGAGTGTTGGCTTTAGCGAAGTGATTCACTTCGGCTTTCGTAGCATGTTTTTCTTTCTTATCGCCAACTGCTAATTGTACTGCATTGTAACCATCAGACTCGATGGTTTTAATTTGTGTAACCACATTTGGAGCAACCTCTATAATGGTACAAGCAGTTTGCTTGCCATCTTCTACGAAGATGCTGGTCATTCCAATTTTTTTTCCAATAATACCTTTCATCGTTTTTGCGGTTTATGCCCCGCTGAGGTAAAAAGGACATTCTACAGATGAAACGTAGAATTCAATCCTTGTTTGCTAACGACCTTTTCCATTGTTTTAATGCTTACACATTAAGAGGAAGTACCGATAGTAAACAAACCTCGAAGGGCCTGTTTATATGTTACCTTCAATAAATTAATATTGAAGAAATTTATTTTTTCAGAGCTGCTTTATTTCCGAAGAAGTTGGCAGATGAATCATTGACTTTTTAAAAGAACTAGCTTTTACAACTAAATGTTAAGCCTTAATTTCTACTTCAACGCCAGAAGGTAAGTCTAACTTACTTAAAGCATCTACTGTACGAGAAGATGAAGTGTAGATATCCAACAAACGCTTGTGCGTACACAATTGGAACTGCTCACGACTTTTCTTATTAACGTGTGGTGAACGTAGTACGGTAAAAATTCTTTTACGTGTAGGTAAAGGAATTGGACCTGTAACTACTGCACCTGTGCTACGTACAGTTTTCACAATTTTCTCAGCAGATTTATCTACCAAGTTGTGATCGTAGCTCTGTAATTTGATTCTTATTCTCTGAGACATAATGGAAACCCAATTTTTCGTTGGGGTGCAAAAGTAGGGGACTAAAAGTTAATAGGCAAAGTTTTTTAAACTTTTTTTAAAACTTTTTTTAGAAAAGAACAAGGTTTTAACCCCGAATAGTTATTAATAATTGATTTTCAATTAGTTGCGTATTTTAAACTGGCCCTTATTCTTCTTGAAATAGTGAACAATTTTGTATCATGCAATAACTATTAGATCTTATTTTTTATAGCTTATCACATTTTCTGAATGTTATCCCATTTTTCATGTCATCCCGACGAAGGAGGGATCTCACCATCGGTAGTAAGAAAGCCTAGCAGATTTCTCGTTCCTCGAAATAACAATACACAATAGCTTCTTCACAACTCAAAAAAGTGCAACAAAATTTAATTGAAAAACAATTAGTCTAAAGTACTTATGTATAATTCTTCAACCTTCTTTCTTGCCCAAGGAGTTTTGCGTAAAAAAGTTAAGCTTGATTTAACGCTGGGATTACTTTTAAAACAATTGATATTAATGATAGATGCTAAGTTATCCCAACCAAAATGATTGACAAGATGTGTTACAATTGATTCTAAAGTTTTGCCGTGAAGTGGATCGTTGGTAGACATGTGTTTAAATTAGGTTGCTAAAAAAGTAGCTAAAATATCATTTCTTTTTTCTCAGCATCGTCTACTTTAAAGTCCTATGCAAAGCCAAGAAACAATGTTTATTTTTGCTTCTACTAAATTAACGCATCTTCCTTTACCCAACTCTCAAAGCTAAGAACAGAGAAGATGTTGAAAAAATTTCTTCGATTTGATGTTTTATGATAAAGTATATTATTTCCAGCCGCCTCCAAGTGCTTTATAAATATTGGTAACAGTAATAAACTGTTTTTTCTTGGCTTCTACAAGCTCAAGTTTTGCCAATAAAGCATCTCGTTGTACCATTAAAATTTCTAAATAATTGGCTCTGGCAGATTTGAATAAATCCTTGGCAATATCAATAGATTGAGTAAGTGTTTCCGACTCTTTGTTTTTTGTGGTATAATACTTTTCGAGGTTTTCCAAATTGGATACTTGATTTGAAACTTCTACATAACCGGTTAACACCATTTTTTGATAATCGTATAAAGCTGAAATTTGATTGGCGTTTGCATTGTTAAACTCTGCAATAATTGCATTTTTATTGATAAGTGGTGTAACCATGTCGCCCACCAACGAAAATGCCAGCCCCTCAATACCACTCACTAAATACTTGGGTTTAAAAGCTTGTAACCCCAACGTACTATTGAAGCCAACAGATGGATAAAACTCTGCACGAGCAATTTTAACATCAAGCCTAGCAGCTTGTAATTCTAATTCTGCCTGCTTTATATCGGGTCTGTTTTCTAAAAGCTGTGTTGGTAAACCCAATTGTGTATTTTTTGTGATGGTTGAACTGAAGATTTTTTTGTCTCGTAAAATTGGCTGCGGAAATCGGCCTAAAAGAAAATTAATTTTATTTTCAGTTTCTACAATGCTTTGTTTCACATCATACAACTGGCTTTCCGAATTGTACACTTGGGCTTCAAATTGTTTTACAGCCAACTCTGTAACTTTTGCTGCTTCTTTTTGTATTTTAACTACTTCTAATTCGCTTTTTTGTAAATCAATGGCCTGTTGAATAATATCTAACTGATTATCTAATGCCAACAATTCGTAGTAACTGTTGGCTACCTCTGCAACGAGGTTGGTAATTAAAAATTTTCTACCTTCTATTGTTTTTAAATACTTAATGAAAGCCGATTTTTTAGCGTTGTGCAATTTCCCCCAAATATCAGCTTCCCAACTTGCTCTAAACCCCAAAAAAATATCTGCAATTGGCTCTGGAACTTCCTTGCCAGGCGTAATTTCTGTAGACGCATTGCCTGCACCACTTGCTGTGTAACGTGCTGTTTTTTCCAATCCTAAACCTACAACACTGCTAACTTTGGGCAGTAAATCAGCATGTTTTATGCGGATATTATTTTTTGCAATTTCTATGTTTTGTACTGTTGAAAGTAACTCATAGTTGTTCTTTAAAGCTGTATCTATTAAAGCAACTAAGTTGGTATCTGCAAAAAAGGAACGCCATTGTATATCGGCTGCATTTACACTATCTTTTGATTGATTGAATACAACTGGTATCAGTTGTTTATTTTCTACCTGAACCAATGACGGAATCTTGCAACCCATTGTAAAAAATAATGAAATAAAAACTATTTTTTTCATATTGATTCTATTTTTTGCCATTCAGGCACTGCTCTTTATTTTATGTTTAGTTATACCTCATCCAACCTTGACCAAAGTTGAGGGAGTAGTACTCGTTTTGAGAGTTGCGTTTTATTAATGATTGTGTTCTACAGCTTCTGATAATGGATTTTCTTCTTCGTTTTCTACCAGTATATGTTTCTCTGAAATACGAGCAAAAATGTAATACAAACCAGGAACAATGAGTACACCAAACAAAGTTCCAAATACCATACCTCCTGCTGCTGCTGCACCAATTGTTCTATTGCCAATTGCACCAGGACCTGTTGCAAATAGCAATGGAATTAAGCCTGCAATAAAAGCCAATGAAGTCATTAATATTGGGCGAAGACGAGCAGATGCTCCATCAATTGCTGCTTGTTTTGCAGTAGCTCCTGCCCTATGTTTTTGTACAGCAAATTCAACAATTAATACAGCATTTTTTCCCAATATTCCTATGAGCATTACCATTGCTATTTGAGCATAAATATTGTTTTCTAATCCTAATACTTTTAAGAAGAAGAAGGCTCCCAAAATACCCACAGGCAAAGACAATAAGATTGGCAATGGCAGTACAAAACTTTCGTACTGAGCCGATAAAACCAAGTACACAAAGACCAATGAAATTAAGAAAATATAAATGGCTTGATTGCCCTGACGAGATTCGTCCAATGAAATACCAGCCCACTCAAAACCGAAACCTTTGGGTAGCGATTTTTCTGCAACTTCCGTAATGGCATTCATTGCTGTGGCACTACTGTAGCCAATTGCAGGACCTCCATTTACCTCAGATGAATTAAATAAATCGTGTCGGGTAATTTCACTTAATCCAAATACTTTTTCAAAATGCATAAAGGCACTATAGGGTACCATTTCGCCACTTTCATTTTTAGTGTATAGTTTCAAAATATCTTCTGGCGTAACTCTGTATTGTGGTAGTGCTTGCACCATTACTTTATACTGACGATCATATTTTATAAAATTGGTTTCATAATTACTCCCTACCAAAGTGGATAGATTGTCTAAAGCATTGCCAATGGTTACACCTTTTTGTTCTGCTTTATCATTGTCAACTACCATTAAATATTGAGGAAAACTAGCACTGTAAAAAGTAAATACATTCGACAATTCCTTGCGTTTGTTTAACTCTTTTACAAAGTTTTTAGAAACCGTTTCCATAAGTTTATAATCCCCAGTTCCAATTTTATCTACCACACGTAATTCAAACCCACCAGCAGCACCATAACCAGGCACGGCAGGTGGTGGAAAAAATTCAATATTGGCCCCTTTAATGTTTTGTGCTTTTTCTTCCAATTCGTCCATTACTTGTTTAACAGAGCGTTTTCTTTCGGACCAATCTTTTAAATTAATCAACAAACTACCAGCATTTGAACCTGTTCCTTCAGATAGAATTTCATAACCTGCCATAGATGACACAGATTTAATTTCTGGAATTGCTGAAGCTATTCTTTGCAATTGATTGGCGATGTCATCTGTACGTTCTAATGTTGATCCTGGAGGCGTTAGAACGATGGCATAAAAAATACCTTGATCTTCATTGGGAATGAAACCAGCTGGCACTCTTGAACTTAGCAACCAAGTACCTACACAAAATACAATAAGTGATAAAAAAGTAACAATTCTTCTATTTACAATAAAGCCTAAAATCTTTTTGTATCGATCATTCAATTTATTAAACCAATTGTTAAACCCAGCGATGAATTGATTAATAATGGTCTTTTTCTTCTTAATATCGTGTGGATTTTTAAGCATCATTGCACACAGTGCAGGTGTAAACGAAAGAGCCACAAACCCAGACAGAATAATACTTGTAGCCATTGTAACAGAAAACTGTCTGTAAAAAATACCTACAGGACCACTCATAAACGATACAGGAATAAACACTGCAGCCATTACTAAAGTAATGGCAATAATTGCCCCACTAATTTCTTTTAAAGCCAACTTAGTTGCTGCAAGCGAACCAAGATGATGCTCTTCCATTTTTGCATAAACAGCCTCTACAACAACAATGGCATTGTCGACCACAATTCCAATAGCCAACACCAATGCAAAGAGTGTAATCATGTTTAATGAAATGCCCAATAGTTGCAAGAAAAAGAAAGTACCAATTAAGGATACAGGTATTGCCAATGCTGTAATAAAAGTTGAACGCCAATCGCCCAGAAAAAGAAATACTACAAGTGAAACCAATAAAAATGCCTCAACTAAAGTATGTATCACCTTTTCAATAGATGCATCTAAAAATACAGATACATCATACCCAATTTCATAATCCATTCCTTTAGAAAAGGAACTTTTTTTAATTTCTGCTAGTTTTTCTTTAATGTGTTTAATCACATCGCTTGCATTGCTACCATAAGATTGTTTAATAACAATAGCTGCCGAAGGTTTGCCATTTAATTTAGAATATAAATCGTAATAAGCATTTCCAAACTCAACATTGGCAATATCTTTAAGTCGAAGCATTTGCCCACCAACATCGCTTTTGATGATGATATTTTCGTAGTCTTCTTTTTTGGTAAACCGTCCGTTGTATTTTAACACATATTCAAATGCTTGCGATTGTTTACCACTGGCTTCACCCAATCTTCCTGGTGAAGCTTCTAAACTTTGTTCACCCAAAGCTTTCATTACATCCGCTGCAGAAACTTTGTATGCAAACATTCTGTCTGGCTTTAACCAAACACGCATTGAATATTCTCTATCTCCCAATACATCGGCAAAACCAACACCATCAATTTTTTTTAATTCTGTTAATAAATTAATATCGGCAAAATTGTATAAGAAGTTTACATCCAATGTTGGGTCGTTGCTGTATAAATTAATATACATTAACATGTTGCTTTCTTCACGAGTAATCTTTACGCCTTCTCTTACTACAATTGGAGGAAGTTTGTTTACAACAGCAGCTACTCTGTTTTGTACTTGCACACTTGCAATGTTGGGATCTGTACCCAATTCAAATACAACTTGAATTGTACAAGCACCATCATTGCCTGCATCTGAATCAATATATTTCAATCCTGGAATACCATTTAATGCACGTTCTAAAGGAATCACCACTGCCTTAATCATCAACTCTGCATTAGAGCCAGGATACTCTGCATTGATATTTACTTTGGGTGGAGATATTGATGGGAATTGGGTTACAGGCAATTTCATTAATGCCAACACACCTAAAAAAACTATTATTAAGGATACTACTATTGCAAGTACAGGTCTTTGTATGAATTTACTAAACATCGATTTAATTTAAGTCAAAATCAAAAAAAATAAGGTACACATTCACGCTTTGGTGAACTACTGTTTAATTAACTGAAGATGATTGATAACTTCTTTTGCTGGAACAAATTCAGCTTCAACTTTTTCATCTTCTTTAGCAGATTGCAAACCATCTAATAGTATCTTATCGCCTACTTCTAATCCTTTATCCACAATATAAATATTGGATAATTTTTGTTTGATGGTGATATTTCTAGATTTGATTTTATTGTCGTTACCAACTACATAAACAAAAATTTTATCCTGTAATTCGTAAGTACATTTTTGAGGAATAATTAAAACATTTTTAAGAGGAACTGTTAAACTAATTTTTCCAGTTTCGCCATGCTTTAATAAAAAATCAGGGTTAGGAAATTTGGCTCTAAAAGCAATGTTACCTGTAGCATTGTCGAACTCTCCTTCAATTGTTTCAATTTCGCCTTTGTATTTATGTATATCTCCATTCGCCAGTATTAAACTCACTTTTTGGTGTTCGTTATTTTTTTGATTTTTAAAATCTAAATACTCTGTTTCGGATAAGTTGAAGTAGACAAATACTTCACTGTTGTTTGATAAAGTGGTTAATAAACCACCTTCGTCAATGAGGCTTCCTTTCTTAAATTTTATTCTATCAGTAATGCCATTAAAAGGGGCTTTTATTTTGGTAAAAGAAAGTTCCAATTCGGCCTTGCTTAATTCAGCTTTTTCTTTATCCAATTTAGCTTGAGCCATTGCCAACTCAGCATTGGATACAATGTTTTTATCTGCCAATTTTTTTGTATTCAACAATTCAATTTCTGCAGTTTTTACTTCCGCTTTTTGCTTCAACACTTCTGCTTCATAGGCCTTAGACATTATGGTAAAAAGTGTTTGTCCGGCATTTACATGTTTTCCTTCATCTACATTCACTCCTTCTAAAAAACCTTTTACTTGTGCTCTTATTTCTATATTTTGAATTGATTGTATTTGAGCGATATACTCTTTTGTAACAGTTGTATCCATTGCAATTGGACTAGTTACAGTGTATTTGCCTTCTTCTTTTTTTTCTTCTTCTTTAGGTTTGCAAGCAATAAACATAAATACACTAATGGTGCAAATACTTAAAAGTTTTTTATACATATTTTTTATTTTGAAAAGAGCGTTAAGATATTATTGGATAATATTGGCATTGCTGATGAGGTGAAATTTTGTACTACCAAAATCTACTTCATTCAATACAATTGATGAGCAGTTCTTTTACATTTAATGTATAAGATTACTGGTAAAAAAAATTGTTTTAAACAACAAAAGTTGAGCTGTGGCTGAACAGTTAAAGCAATATTTGCTTGTATATGTTAACCAAGAATATAGCATGATTGCTATGGCCTTTTAAGATAAATTTTTAGGCGGAGGAGGATTAATTTCTTTACAAAAAAGATAAGAATAATTGATTGACAAACTTATAGGAGAATGAACCACAATTTTGGGTGCATTAAACGTATAAATATCGGAAGTGCACCAGAAAAGTTTTGCTTGGAATGATTTGTGTAAATGACTTTGTTTGCTGCTATTTTTATGAGTTGATTTAGTTTGAATGTCTTTAATGTGAAAAATATTTTCGGCTATAAACTCAATAAAAGAATCTGTTTCATCTACAGTATTTGCAAGAGATTTTGATGTTTGAGGTATTTCAAATTCGCTATTATAAATACTTAAGTTGAGCAGCTGAAAAGCTACTACATAAGTAAAAAAACGAGCTAATTTGATTCTTGCTTTCATTGAAGTGCAAGATTAATTTATTTTCTCGATTAGATAGTTAAGGATTTGTTGTTATATTATTTTTTAAGGCTGTTTTAATATTTTACTTAAAAATTTCTATGACCCAAAAAAGTGCAATTTGATGATTTTGAAGCACAAAAAAGCCCTGCAAATTGCAGGGCCTATTTATTGAGTGTAAAGTGAAATTATTTAACTTCTACTTCAGCACCTGCTTCTTTTAATTTAGCAGCAACTTCTTCAGCTTCAGCTTTAGAAACGCCTTCTTTAACTGGTTTTGGAGCACCATCAACTAAATCTTTAGCTTCTTTCAAACCTAAGCCAGTTAATTCTTTAACGATTTTAACTACGCCTAATTTGCTAGCACCACCGCTAACTAAGATTACGTCAAAAGCTGTTTTTTCTTCAACTGCAGCAGCACCTTCGCCACCACCTGCAGCAACTACAACTGCAGCAGCAGCTGGTTCAATGCCATAATCAGCTTTTAATACATCTGCTAATTCTTGTACGTCTTTTACTGTTAAGCTTACTAATTGTTCAGCCAATGCTTTAATGTCTGCCATTTTTTTACATTTTAACCGCTTTCATTGTTTATAAAACTCCAGCGGATGGTTATAAATACGTCTCATTTTAACCTCAGAGACATTGGGTATTTGATACATTTTTTATTCCCACTTTAGGGAACAGAGTATTACTCAGCAGTTGCTGTTTCAGCTTGCTTTTCGTGGTGGTGCAACAATGCAGCCAATACACGTTTAGCAGGGCTTTGTAACAATCCAATAACTTCACCAATAAGCTCATTCTTAGTTTTAATTTGAGTAAGAGCTTTTAGTTGATCATCGCCAGTATAAATATCTCCATTAATAAATGCAGCTTTTAAAACTGGTTTTTCGCTTTTGTTATTTGCTTTACGAAAAGCTGAAATAATAACAGCTGGTTCTTTAGGATTTTCGCTGAACATTAATGCAGTTACATTGTGCAAACTATCAAAAATACCTGCATATTTTTCACTGTCTAAACTTTCTAAAGCTTTTTTAATTAAAGTGTTTTTAGCCACTTTTACTTCAACTTGTTTATCAAAACAAGCTTTACGTAATTTACCTATTTGTGCTACAGATAAAGACTCTGTATCGGTAATATAAAAGTTATTGTATTGTGAGAATTTCTCCTTGAGAACTTCAATCACTTCGTTTTTTTGTTGTTTAGTCATAACTAAATTTTATTCAACCCATTTCACAGTACTTTTAAAAAGTACTCCATAGGATTAGTTAGATAATGCTTTTGTGTCTAATGAAATTCCAGGGCTCATTGAGCTGGCCATACTTACAGCTTTAAGGTAGGTACCTTTAGCAGAAGCTGGTTTTAATTTCATAATTGCGTTAATTAATTCAGTACTGTTTTCAGCAATCTTTTGAGAGTCAAAAGAAATACGTCCAATAGAAGCATGTACAATACCAGTTTTATCAACTTTGAAAGCAATTTTACCGCCTTTTACTTCATTCACTGCAGCAGCAACATCGTTGGTTACTGTACCAGTTTTAGGGTTTGGCATTAAGTTACGAGGACCTAATACTTTACCTAATTTACCAATTTTAGGCATTACAGATGGAGTTGCAATAATTACATCAATATCTGTCCAACCGCTTTCAATTTTTGTGATGAACTCATCTAAACCAACAAAATCAGCACCTGCTTCTTTAGCACTTGCTTCTTTATCTGGAGTACACAAAACCAATACACGTTTAGTTTTACCAGTACCGTGTGGTAATGAAACTGTACCACGAACTTGTTGGTCAGCTTTTTTAGGATCTACGCCTAAACGGATATGTAAATCAACTGAACTATCAAAATTAGTGCAGTTAATTTCTTTTACTAAGTTGGCAGCTTCCTTTAGGGAATAAGCTTTGTTATTATCCACCTTAGTATTGGCTACTTTTCTTTTTTTAGTCAACGACATTTTTTAGAATTTTTTTGGTGAATAAATTAGTTTTCCCATGGGGCTTTTCCATCAACAGTAATACCCAAACTACGAGCAGTACCTGCAACCATTTTCATGGCACTTTCTTTGGTAAAGCAATTCATATCAGGCATTTTATCTAAAGCAATTACTTCGATTTGCTCCCAATTTACTTTACCGTTTTTTGCACGGTTACTTTCTTTACTACCTTTTTGAATTTTTGCAACTTCCATTAATTGGATTGAAGCTGGAGCAGTTTTAATAACAAAATCAAAAGATTTGTCGGTATAAACTGTAATTAAAACAGGAACAACTTTTCCTATTTTATCTTGAGTTCTAGCATTGAATTGCTTACAGAACTCCATAATGTTAACACCCTTAGAACCAAGGGCTGGACCTACTGGAGGTGCAGGGTTGGCTTGACCACCTTTCACCTGCAGCTTAACATAGCCTGAGATTTCTTTTGCCATTTTATGTGATTTAATTGGTAATAGCGTTCTTTAAATTATGATTTCTAATTTGAAATTTTTAATTAAAAGAACTCCCAAATACATTGATTTTACTCAATGAATTCAATCATTCTTAATTGTAAAGAACTTTTTGGGATGGCAAAAGTAGGGGTTTTGTAGATAAAAAGTACTTTTATTCTAATTTTTTTATTTTGAAAGCCTTTTGAGCACTGCTTTTCAAGAAAAAATGTTACTTATTGAGCACCAAAATTATGTAACTAAAAAATAAATTCTTTCCTCCTTCACCAATTAAGCTTGTTACCATGTGAATTGTAAACAAAAAAGCCCTGCAAATGCAGGGCTTTTAATTTTTTAAGCGGCAAGTTTTTCTTTTTTTCGTTTAATTTGATTAACTATAGAATCCATTGCGTTTTCAAAACTTTCTTCAAAAGATTTAGAAGAGGCTTTTACAAATAACTCATGTTTAGGAATGTGTACTTTAATTTCAACCACTTTGTCTTTAATCTTATGTACAATATTGTCTAGTTTTAAAAACACATCAACTTTCACAATTCGATCGTGATAGGTTTTTAATTTTTCGATTTTTGTACTTACAAATTCCACTAATTTTTGGTCTGCATCAAAGTGCACAGTTTGGATGTTAACGTTCATAACAATGCATGTTTAAACGGGTGAAAAAATAAATTTAAAAGAACTGTGTAATGCTGCTACATAGGCCATTAATATTTTTTATTTTAGGAAGTTCAAGATAAGGAAACATTATGATTAATTAATGTATTTTATACCAATATTTTTTTTAACACTCTATTATTTACAAACGCAACAATTGCATAAATATTTTATCCTAATATTTTGCTGTATTGATTTAGTTGATTTTTAGACTGTGATACTTTAAAGCAACGAAAACATTGTTGGTTGAATGAGCCTTGCATTAGGGATTGCAATGGAAAGCTGCTGCAAAGCAGCACTTGAAATGAAAAGCCCGACCCACCACAAGTGGGTAATGCCAATATTTAAGCCTTTGGATGTGCTTTTTTATAAACGTCTTTCAATTTTTCTATAGTGTTGTGGGTGTACACTTGTGTGGCTGCCAAGCTGCTGTGGCCCAACAATTCTTTTACTGCATTTAAATCGGCTCCATTGTTCATTAAATGTGTTGCAAAACTGTGGCGTAAAATGTGTGGACTTTTCTTTTGAACAGTTGTAACTAAACTTAAATATTGTTTTACAAAACCATACACAGTACGAGGTTGCAGTGGCTTTCCTTTGTCTGTAACAAACAACAAAGGCTCTATTTTTTGCTCAGTACTTTTTTGTGAAATGTACAATTGTAGGGCTGTAATTAATGTTGAAGAAATTGGAATGATGCGTTCTTTATTGCCTTTTCCCAATACTTTTATTTGTTGATAAGCATTGTCTATTTGCGATTCCTTTAAATGTATTAATTCACTTAAACGCATGCCGGTTGCGTAAAATAATTCAATTACCAATTTTTCAGTTTTGCCTTTCCAATCGTCTGTAAACTCAACATGTGTAAGTAGTGTATGGATGTTTTTTTCTTCTACAAAAACGGGCAATCGTTTTCCTATTTTGGGCGAAACAACTGTGGTCATTGGCGTTTGTTGAATAACTCCCATTTTAAGTTGATACTTAAAAAAAGATTTTAAGCTAGAAATTTTTCTATTTAAACTTTTTGCTGAAATATCTTCCACGCTTTTTAATTCTGCCAACCAAGTTCTAACAAACATTGGTGTAATTGAAGTAACGCGTGGAGCATCGTATTGTGCAACTATAAATGCAAAAAACTGCTCAATATCGTTTTGATACGCAACAATGGTATGCTGGGAGTATCGTTTCTCAAACTGCAAATAGTTTAAAAACTGTTTTATTTGAGGATATGTAGTGAGTATATGCATAAAAAAAGTAGTCTAAGTTACATAACTTAAACTACTTAAATATATTAGTAAGAAGATTTAACTCTTAATCTAATTGACCTGTTGCTAACTTTTGCTTGTAGATGGCTTTTAATACTTGACCTCTACGTACAATAGACGGTTTTGTAAAAGTTTGACGAGCTCTTAATTGCAATAAAGTTTTACTTTTTTCAAACTTTTTCTTGTATTTCTTTAGAGCCTTGTCAATGTTTTCGCAATCCTTTGAATCGATAATAAGCATTTGATATACCTCCTTTAAGTGATTAAATGGCGGCAAAGATAGGAGTTCATTTTAAACAGCCAAATAATCATTTTATTTATTTATCGCCCTGTATAAATTCATCATAATAATAAGTCACTTTAATTTTTGAAGTGTCTATTGCTGGGTTTAGCCAATGAACGCCTGCTTTAAATCCCATTCTAAAAACTGGCAACCGATGTATGGTAAGTTGCAATGTGTCTATTTGCAAAGTATCGTTTGGTGTTTGTGTAAAATGTGCTTGAATTTGTGTGTGTACTTTTTTTGAATAGGCAGAAGCATTTACAAAATGATTGGCTGATTGGTATTTACCGAAACCCCAATACACCAATAAACAAATAATTGCAACATTGATGGTTTTGGCAGTTAACACATTTTGTTGTTGTACAAATATGGTCAATGCGATCACCAAAAAAATTGAGGGGAAATATAAATATCGACCAGATTCAAAAGAACGAATGGTAACTCCTAAAGAAATAACTGGAGCAATTAATATGGCTGTACAAAAAACAAACAACCAAAAATAGTTGCTTTTAAAATGTGTTTTAAATTTCCAAGCTAATGCACAAACAATAATTGTAAAACAAGCAGTAGAAATATAAAATATTTTGATTGTTGATGGATTTAAAATCAGTCGCAACAATATTCGTAGCGTATTTGCAAGTAAGGTTTGTATATGTGCAAATGTAAAATTGCCTCCCTCGTATGCACCAACAACTTCTGTAGTAATTAGTTTTCTGGCAACAATATAAAAAACTGCTGCAAGGGCTGTACTTATTGCAAAATATAACTGTTGCTTTTTTACAACTGTATTTTTTTGTACAATGGCAACCAATGCAAAAACGAGAGGAAATAAAATACTTTGTTCATAAGTAAATAAAGTAAGCAGAAATAATATTATTGCAATACCATTGGTTTTAAAACCTGATTTTCCGTTAACAAACAATTGCATTAACCCCATAAAAAAGATGGCTGCTAAAGTGGGTGTTCGTCCTAAAATCCAAGCTAAAGATTCGGCTTGTTGCGGGTACAATAAAAACAAACAGCAAGCCAATAACCCTGTGTTTGTTGCTTGTACTGTATTGCTATTAAAATATTTTACAACAATTGCTTTCGTTAAATAAAACAATTGTGTTGTAACAATGCCATGCAGTATAAGTGCTGTTAAATGAAAGCCAAAGGCATTTTTGTGCCAAAGCCATAAATCGAAACGTACCAACAACTCGTGTATTGGACGAATGGATCTTTGTTGAAACAATACACCTTCGCTTGTTAATGGAATATGTACAAAATCGTCGTTTAAAAAATACAAATTACCAGGCCAATACAACAGTACATTTGCAACGGCTAAAATAAACAATAGTAATATGTATTTGTTGGTATTCAATACAGCCAATAATTTAAAACAAGATTACAGCATTTTTACATTGTACAATCAATAAAATATGTTTACAGGAATTATAGAAACCACAGGAATTGTAAAAGCAATTAAAACAACTGGTACCAATATTACTTTTACTATTGAAAGTAAGATTGCACACGAATTAAAAACCGATCAAAGTGTTGCTCACAATGGCATTTGCCTTACGGTTGAACAAGTATCTAACGAAAGTTATACAATAACAGCCATACACGAAACTTTACAAAAAACAACTGCTGGCCAATGGCAAATCAATGAAGTAATCAATATTGAAAGATGCTTATTGGCCAACAGCAGAATTGATGGACATTTTGTTCAAGGACATGTAGATGCAACAGCAACTTGTATTGCTAAAAAGAATGAAGTGGGTAGTTGGTTGTACACTTTTGAGTTTGATGAAAAATTTGCTCCTTTACTCATTGAAAAAGGTTCTGTTTGTATCAATGGTACAAGCCTTACTTGTTTTAATGTTACACGTAACAACTTTTCTGTTGCCATTATTCCGTACACTTATTCATTTACCAATATTCATGCTGTACAAGAAGGCTCTTTAGTTAATATTGAGTTTGATGTATTTGGCAAATACATGAACCGTTTTTACGAATTAATGCAACCCTTACCGAATAATGGTTAATGCTGTATCTGAATAAATAAACCAAGCATTGGTTGCTATATTAAAAGTTATTGGAGCTACTGCTTTAACAATATAATTTTTTCTAAAAGTTGCATCTTTCACCAAAATAGTATCAATTGTTTTCACATCATTTATTACTTGATATGAAGTTGTAAAACTGCTTGTATGATGTTGCTTTGGTACTTCATCGCTATTGTTTTTAGATACAATAATTATTCTTTGTTCATCAATATTGCACAACCATTTTGCTGCGTCTTCTAACCCTGTTCTAAATACAACTGCACCTTTATTGTATTGTGGCAAATTGCTAAAAAATATTTTTTCTTTGCCCGTTAATTGCTGCATGGCTTGTACTGTTTGTTGTGTAATTTTTCCAGATTTTACATAATAACTTCTTGCCTGAAATAAAAAAACAATACCCATACAACAACACACACCAATAATTAAAACTGTTTTTTTTAATTGAAAAACTTGTTGCAAAACATACACCAACCAAATGCAAAAAAACATGGATGGCAAATACAAATATCGTTCTCCTTCTACCCCATGTGTATCAATACCAATAGACAAATAAGGCAAATAACTTATTAACCAAGCTACAGAAATCGCCCAAAAAAATGTGGTTAATTTTTTCTTTTTATACAATAAGAAAACCAACAACAATAAAGTACTAATAAGTATATCGAAAGTAATAATGAGATATTGATAATTGAAAAAAGGAGGCACCAATGTTCTAACAAAAAGCCTCATAAAATTATGCACCAATAAAGGGTAATTCAACTGCACAAAACTTTGAGCATCGTATAAATTCATGAACTCTTTGGTTGCCACAAAACGTACAACCAAGTGAATTATAAATTGCAAAACAACGCATGCAAACAAAAGCCAATATTGCTTTTTTGTAGTTTTAATATTTTTCCATTGTAAAGCAATTAACATCAACACAATTACAGGAAAAACCCAAGAAGATTCATAAGACAATAACGCAAATTCAAAAAAAACAAAAATCCCAATTGAATACATTGTAGCTTGTTGTTGCTTTAACCAACAATAACAAGCTGCTAAAAAAAACAAAGCTCCCAAACTTGCACTTCGTCCAATAACCCAAAAAACAGCTTCGCTATGAAATGGATAACTAAAGAATAATACAGCCACCAACAATGCCAATATTTTATGCTCCTTTTCTAAAACCAGTTTAAACATTTCGTGACTAACTGCAAAAATCAACATGGTGTTAAGAATGTGTAACAACAAATTGGTAATATGATAACCTAAAGCATTGGTTGAACCAATTAAATAATCTATGTGCAACGAAATATTACCAACTGGTCGCAATGAATTTTGTTGAACCCATAAACTTTTAACACTTTCTGGAACATGCAAAAAGTCATCGGCTAAAAAATATAAATTGAATGGATTGTAAGCATACAAAACCAATATGGCTAAGCATACAAAAAATAAAAAGGGGGAATTTTTACCAATTTTATCCATTGTTGTAAAACTAAAGAAAGAAGTAACATTTATAGCAATGAAGTTAGCCTTTACACATTTATACAATCCTTCACTAGTTTTACATACAATCTTTTTGCAAAAAAGAGCTCAAACAAAGCCTTTCTTCAATCTAAATCTCCTAATTGTTTATTCTTATCCACATATCACCTAAACATTAGCATTGCGGTAGTACAACAATTATTTTTGCCGTTATGATATTGAATGTTCCACCAATTGTATGGCTAATTGTGTTTGTAGCTTTTTGTGCTGTAATTGCCATACAATTATTTTATTATTTGTTCTTTTTTGCACGATTGGCAATTTATAAAAAACCTACTAAAAGTAATTCTGTACAATATCCTGTATCTGTAATTGTTTGTGCTAGAGACGAGGCCAACAATTTAGCACACAATTTACCCGGAGTGTTGGTACAAGATTATAAAACCACACACGAAATTGTTGTTGTAAACGACAATTCCACAGATGATAGTAAATATTTGATAGACGAGTTTAAGAAAAGTTTTAAAAACTTAAATCACATTGAACTTTCGCAAGAAGCCAAAATGATTTCTGGTAAAAAATTTCCGTTAAGCATTGGCATTAAAAGTGCCAAACACGAAATTGTTTTATTAACCGATGCCGATTGTATGCCAGCCACAGAAAACTGGATGTTTACCATGCAAGATGCTTATAACGAAACTACAGAAATAGTGTTGGGTTATGGAGCATATAAAAAGAAAAAAGGTTTGCTCAACAAACTCATTCGTTTCGAAACTTTCCATACTGCATTACAATATTTTTCTTACGCTTTGGCTGGCATTCCTTATATGGGTGTTGGTAGAAATTTAAGTTACAAGAGAGATGTTTTTTTAAAAAACAAAGGCTTTTCTGCGATTAATATGATACCAAGTGGCGATGATGATTTGTTTATTAATAAGGTAGCCAACAAAAACAATACAGCCATTGTTTTAGATGCCGAAGCCCATACTTTAAGTGAGCCAAAAAATAGTTGGAGTGAGTGGATGAATCAAAAATACAGACATTACACAACAGCAAAATTTTATAAACCGTTGCACAAATTTTTGTTGGGTTTATACTCTTTCAGTTTATTTTGGATGTATCCTTTACTCATTGTTAGCAGTATTTTTTATTGTTGGTGGTTGGCTTTAGCAGTTTTTGCAGTACGCCTAATAATACAAGCCATTGTGTACTATAAAACCATGAAAAAATTAAATGAAGCCGATTTATGGCCTTGGTTTTTATTGCTAGATTTATGGATGCCGTTCTACTATTTATTTACCATTCCAGCAATTTGGAAAAGTCCTAAGAGAACTTGGAATTAATTTTTTGTACCCAGCTTTAGAACAAAATGTAGCACCTGTGGCGTCGCACACTTGTACAGTAAACGCTATGTTTAGCAAATACATAATTAGCGTATGATTATTCGTAACTTTTGAAACAATTTTACACAGTAGACGGATGCCTTGTAAATGACGATAAATGATTTTTTGTACAAGAGTGCGACGCCACTGAAGTACAATAGATATTCTGCTGTTGGGTACATCAATTGCTTTTTGCAAAAACATATTTAACTATGTTATTTACTTTTACATTTGCACCATGCAAGGTTTAGATACAGTTTTAAAATATTTCGACGATTTCTCTCCTACTCAATTGCAACAATTTGCAGCATTGGAATCTTTATACAAAGAGTGGAACGAAAAAATTAATGTAGTTTCTAGAAAAGATATTGATCAAATTTATTTGCATCATGTGTTGCACTCTTTAAGCATTGCTGCAATTGCCAATTTTAAACCAGGTGCCGATATTATTGATATTGGTTGTGGTGGTGGTTTTCCAGGAGTGCCATTGGCCATCTTTTTTCCTGAAGCAAGATTTCACATGGTTGACAGCATTGGCAAAAAATTAAAAGTTGTAGAAGCTGTAGCCGAAGGTGCAGGCATAAAAAATATTACCACACAACATATACGTGCAGAGGAAATTAAAACTAGAAAATTTGATTTTGCTATTAGCCGTGCAGTTGCTCCTTTAAAAGAATTGTGGACATGGACAAAACCTTTGTTAAAAAAAGAAAATAAAAACGAAATTGTAAATGGCTTAATTTGTTTAAAGGGTGGCGATTTGCACCAAGAAATTTCGGAAAGTGGCACAAGACCCAAAATGATGAGTGTGTACGATATTTTTAATGAAGATTATTTTAAAGAAAAATACATTATCTACGTAAAAAAAGGTTGACGGAACTCGTCAACCTTTTTTTATTTGCAAATTTTTATATTAATCTGGAATAACCAATTTATTATTGCTTCTATTTACATCAGCCATTCTATAAGTTGGGTCAATTTCTACAGATTTTATTTCTCCTACTTTTCTGCTAATGGTAAAAGTGTATTCAGGATGAGTCCAACGCCATTCTTCATGCACTGTTCTGTTTAACATATTTTCTGCAGGCTTTGCACCGTACATTAAATTCAGCGGAATGTGATGCATTTCTTTACTGCCATCTTTATACGTTATTTCAACATCAATTGGCATGGGCATTTTGCCCAATCTTTTTAACAACAATGTTGTGTTACCAGTGCTAGAATCTAGATTAATATTACCCAAAGCATAATCAATGGTTTTGGTTGTGTACACCCAATACTCTTTGTACCATTGCAATTCAATGCCACTTAACTTTTCAGATAAACGAATAAAATCGTTGACATTGGGATGTTTGTATATCCATTGATTGTAATATTCTAACATGATTTTATCCAATGTTTTTTCGCCAACAATATATCCGAGTTGGTTTAAAAATACACTGCCTTTAAAATATGCTGCATTAGAATATCCATAGTTGGTATTAAAATGATCGGCATGTGTTGTCATTGGTTCTTCAAAAGAACTTTTAGCAAGACTGAAATATCTATCGTATGATCCAGCATGAATTAATGGATATTCTGTTTTATCTTTTTCCACCAATCTGGCGGTTGCATTTTTTTCTGCTGCTTTTGTAAAAGGCGAAAGTGGTGCCCAATTGGTATTGTAATAGTTGGCCACTTGATCTTCTGCAAAAGTGGTAAAGCCTTCATCCATCCATGCAAATAAACTTTCATTGGTACCCAACAATTGTTGATACCAATTGTGCATCCATTCATGAAAAACACCACCAAAGCCAGGCGTTTTTAACAAGGTAGCCATTGCATATTCCATTCCACCATCGCCACCTTGTATAAAAGAATATTGAGGGTAAGGATATTTACCAAACTTGCTTTCTATAAATGGCAATATTTTTTCTGCAGCCCATAAAACATTCTGCCAAGCACTATCGTAACTTGGTGTCGTTGGTTTATAAAACACATGCAAGGTTAAACCCTTACGTACTTCTTTTGAAATGTGTGCATATTCAGGATCTGCAGCCCAAACAAAATCGTGTACATTTTTTGCAATAAAATTCCAAGTAGTTGTTTTGCCTATTTTTTTTGCAATTTTCAATCCAGGTGTTGAGTATCCCATACCAATACTATTGGGATTTTGTAATACACCAGTTGCACCAATCATGTAGTTTTTGTCCAGTGTAATCTTCACATCAAAATCGCCCCAAACGCCATAAAACTCTCTATTGATATAGGGATTTGCATTCCAACCTTGATAATCGTATTCTACCATTTTAGGATACCATTGTGCCATACTATATGCAACACCATAAGCATCGCCTCTACCTGCACGTCTAATTAAAAGGGGAACTTGTGCTTCAAAAGTTACATCAATCATTGATTTATATTTTGGCAGTAAAGGCTTACTTAACACCACTTCTAAAATAGTTTCATGCTCTATTATTTTTTGTTCTACTCCATTAATTTTTACACTCTTTACATGCTGATAGCCAATTTCGTTGGGCTTTAACGTATTGATAGCTGCTTTTGTTCTTGCATCATTGTCATACACATCTCTTCCACTTCTGTCTGTACCAAGCACAGTTTTTACCAACTCATTTCTTCTAACAGCCATACTACTATTGGGCTGAAAAGCATTCCAATACAAGTGCAAGAAAACTTTAGTTAAGGTGTCAGGTGAGTTGTTGGTATATTCCAATTTTTCTGTACCATTAATTTTATTGGTTTCAACATCTACATTAACATTGATATTGTATTTTATTTTTTGTTGCCATCTATCGGGTTGTGCATTTGCTAAAAAGCAGGGCATAATAAAACCAATAATCAATATCCATTTAAGTTTATTCATAGCTTAAAATAATTTAAAAACGAAATACGGTTTATTTTATCAAAAAGAAAAAATAAACCAACTCTTTCTTGTTAAACAATCACTATACCATAAGGCATGTGTTAAATAGTTGTTTTTAGACACGCTATAAAGTTGTTTGTATTTTAGTTTAAACATTCACAACATCATGGTATTTTTATTGATGATAGATAGCACAATAAAGACAAAACACTTCACTAATTACAATAAAAAAATCCTACAATTTTGGTTGCAGGATTGTACTTATGTGAACACAATATTTTTGATATTAATTTAGAAAAATTCTATTTTTTAATGGAACATCTTTTAAAATTTTGTACAAATCTTTATGCGATGCAAATGCTTTTGTAGCATTTAAATGGTTGGTATGGTGCATATCTGTACCTACCAAATCTATCATTCCTTCTGCCAATAATTTCAAGGCACATTTTCTAACAAATTTGCCATAATAACCAGCCAACGAAAGTAAATTTACTTGAAACCAACATCCACTATCTTTCATTTTTTTATAAGCTGCCATATTGTGGTGGTGGTAATTGTACCTTTCGGGATGTGCAATAATTGGTTGCAAACCTGCCAAACGAAGATCGAAAATTACTTGCTCTAAATTGGGCGAAGGTGCCAAATACGACATTTCGATTAATATGAAATTTTTACCAAAAGTAAGTAGCTTTTCTCCGCTTTTAATGAGTTGCTCAAACTCATGATCTACCATATATTCTGCAGCAGCTTCTACTTTTACAGAAATATTGTTTTCAATTAATGCTTGTTGCACTTCTGCCAATCTTGGCAAAATTGTTTGTGGAGAATTGGGATGCACATCAGACAAAATATGTGGAGTGCAAATTAATTTTTCGTAACCCAATTTGCTTAGTTCTTTTACAAAAGCAATGGTATCTTCCATAGTTTGCAAACCATCATCTAATGCAGGCAAAAGATGAGAATGCATATCTACAGCTAAAAATGATAAATCGGGATTTACTTTAGACGATTTGAATAAACCAAACATGGAGTGAAATTACCTAATTGCTGAATATAAAGGTTTAAACATTTGTGCATCTATACTTTCGTAAATAGAATTGTTACTAATGTACTCTGGCACTATACGTTTCATTTGTTTTACAACATCTTCATCGTTGTTGGCTCTTGCCAATTCTATTAAAGCATTGATACTTTCAGATACCCTTTCAAAATCGTATTCCATTACTTTAGCAATCAGAATTTTTTTGTTGTGTGTAGGAATAACTTCTTCTTCTTTATTCAATAATTCTTCGAATAATTTTTCACCTGGACGCAAGCCTGTGAACCTTAATTCAATGTCTTTACCAGGAATTAAGCCAGCCAAACGAATCATTTTTTTAGCTAAATCTAAAATTCGAATTGGTTCGCCCATATCAAATATAAATACCTCTCCTCCATTGCCCATTGTTCCTGCTTCTAATACCAAAGAACAAGCTTCTGGAATGGTCATAAAAAAACGAATAATATCTGGATGAGTAACAGTTACAGGGCCTCCACTAGAAATTTGTTCTTGAAAACGAGGTATAACGGAACCATTAGAACCCAATACATTGCCAAAACGAGTGGTAATAAATTTGGTTTTCTTTTTAGAACCCGTCATTTGTACAATTCCATTATCCAATACTGGCAATTCAATTCTATTTTGAAGCGATTGACAATAAATTTCTGCAATACGTTTTGAAGCACCCATTACGTTGGTAGGATTAATGGCTTTATCGGTTGATATTAATACCATTTTATCTACTTCATAAAACTCACACAAATCGGCCAACATTTTTGTTCCAACAACATTGTTGCGTATGGCTTCTGATGGATGATTTTCCATCATTGGTACATGTTTATAAGCAGCAGCATGAAACACAACTTCAGGCAAATAATTTTTAAACAACGTGTTCATTGAACTTTCGTCTTTCACATCGCCTAAATAAACTTTTAATGCACTACCTAAACTAAATTTTTGTTGCAATTCATATTCTAACTCGTACAAGCCTGTTTCTGTTTGATCGCAGATGATTAATGATGTTGGATAAACGCTAGCAATTTGTCTTGCTAACTCACTTCCAATTGATCCTGCTGCACCTGTAATCAACACTTTTTTATCTCGTAAATGGTTAATTACGTGTTCATTTTTTAAACTAATTTGTTTTCTACCTAAAAGCTCTTCAATTTTTACTTCACGTAATTGGTTTACATTTAAATGCCCTTGAATCCATTCTCTCATTGGAGGAATGTTCATCACTTTTACATTGTTCTCTAAACAAAAATCTACAATTCTATTTTTTTCATCTAAATCAAAATCTTGTTTAGCAAAAAACAATGTTTTTACTTGCCAAGTACTAAATACATGTTTAATTTGGTTGAAAGGAAATATTTTAACTGTATCAATGGTTTTGCCTACTAAGTTTTCATCTCCATCAATAAAAGCAACAATTTTAAATTTGTTGTTTGAAGTTTGCTCAATGGTTTTCTTTAATACTGATCCATTTTGACCAGCTCCATAAATTACAACATACGTATTGTCTTCATGGTTGATACTTATGTTGTATAAATGCTTAACCAATAAACGATAACCAAACAATAAAAACGAAGCAATGAAAAAGTAAATGAATAAAACCGAAATGGGTGTAAACTGAACAAGTTTTAAACTACCCAACGTAATGTTTAGCAACAACATGATGAAGAAAGAATAGAAAATTGCTGCTACACTGCGAAAAGCTTCTTGAAAGCCAGAGAAGCGAATGATACCGTGATAGGTTTTAAAAATATAGAATAAAACAGAATTGGTAATAGTAACAATCACTAAATCGTCAACTATATCAGCGGTTTGAATTAATGAAAAATCAAAATTAAAACGCAAATAATTGGCATAAATAATTGCAAAACTTGCAATTAACATATCCAAACCAAACACTGCCCATTTGGGAGCAATCCTATTTCTTAATAAAAACTTTCTTAACTGTTTCAAATTTCCCGATTTTATGTGGTTTTATAACAGCATGGATATATGGTGTTTTTCAGGAAAAGCTAGAGCCGAGAATGATGGATTGAGCCACAAATGTACTGAAATATTATATTGAAATTTAATTCAATTTAAAAATTCAGCTAGTTTTAATATTGACGCTCGTTTTCACCATTACGTTGCTTGCTTTTTAATAATATACTGAAAAGCAGGCTCTTTGGATTTATTTTAATAAAATTATTTACCTCTAACACTTGTTAGCACTGTTGTAAAAAGTATTGAAAAATAATTTTTTAATGTTCTATTTTCTATAAACTGTTTATTCAAATCAATTTTTTTAGACATTATTACCTCTATATAATATTGCTCGGGATTGGTTGCATTTGCCAACAACTCATTCTCGTTTCTAAACTCAATGGAAGCAAAATCGGTTATGCCGGGTAAAACCAACAATACTTTTTGTTGTTCAACAGTATAAAAGTTTACAAATTTTCTTACTTCGGGTCTTGGTCCAACCAAACTCATTGTTCCATTTAATACATTAAACAATTGCGGTAATTCATCTAGCTTAAATTTTCTTAAAAAATAGCCCACATTTGTTATACGACTGTCTCTTCCTCCTACTGTTAATTGTCCTTTAGATTCAGCATTTACTTGCATAGTTCTAAACTTAAAAAGTTTAAAATCAACATTGTTTTTGCCAACTCTGTTTTGTTTAAATAAAATAGGCCCTGCCGAAGTAATTTTAATTAAAAGAGCTATAATAATAAAAAATGGTAGTAAAATTACAATACCTAAAAATGCAAATAAAACATCAAAGCATCTTATACTATCCATTGTTTAATATTGTTTGTACCGATTGTACAACACTAGTAACGATGTAATTGCATTGAATATTGTTTAATTGAGGATAAATGGGGAGAGAAATTTCTGTGGCGTAGTTGTTGAATGCCAATGGATAATGCTCAATTTGATAGCCTTTTTCTTTAAAAACTGTAAGTAAAGGCAATGGTTGAAAATGCACATTTACAGCAACTCCTGTAGTAGAAATTACGTCTATAATTGCATCTCTTTGAGCTTCGGAGATATTGTTAATTCTGAGAGGATATAAATGATAACTAGAAGTACAACCTTCTTTAGAATATGGCGGCAATTTTGCCCAACTATATTTTTGAAATTCTGAATGATAATGATTGAACACTCTTGCCCTTTCTGCCAACAACACTTCATTGTATTTTTTAATTTGAGCCAATCCAATTGCTGCTAAAATATCGGGCAAATTCATTTTAAAACCAGGATAAACAATGTCGTATCTCCAACCTCCAGCTTTACTTTTAGAAAAAGCATCTTTGGTTTGTCCGTTTAAACTCCATAAACGAAAAGTAGCATATACATCATCATTGTTAAAGGGTAAAGGCATATTAAAACAAATGGCTCCACCTTCGGCAGTGGTTAAATTTTTTACCGCATGAAATGAGAAGATGGTAATATCGGCATTGGTACCAACTGGTTTTCCATTGTACATTGCACCAAACGAATGTGCA